>Ga0209581_1000465_pt1 | contig 86839 bp, 82 predicted proteins | sample Coa_R2_FD_187160 | JGI IMG/M metagenome (GOLD analysis project Ga0209581, IMG submission 187160) | Surface soil microbial communities from Centralia Pennsylvania, which are recovering from an underground coalmine fire - Coalmine... | ecosystem: Environmental > Terrestrial > Soil > Unclassified ...
GCGCTGGAGCGCTGCGAAGCGCCCGCCTCTCGAAAGAGAGGCAAACGGAAGGCCCGATGCGCCGTAGCGGCGCTCCGGCCCCCTCGCTTTCTGAATGAAGCGAGGGCTGTGAGGGAAGAATGCCCGGGGCGCGTGAAAAACGCGGGTGCGGGAACGATGGCGCTTGGGCGAAAGCAGCAACTGATAGCTCCTGAAAATCGCTCCATGGATTCTCCTCAAACTTGAACGATCCCCGACAAGCTTCAAAAACCTTGCGCGAGCGTTCGACGGTGCAACAGGCCGACGGTTAACATTGCAAATGTCCGGTAAGGAATTTCGCAAGGGGCGGGGCTCAGGGTGGGCATCGTAAAAAAGGGGCCCGATGCCGCTCGATATCCCAACCCTCGTGATCGTCTCCATCTTCGTGATGGCGATTCTCGGACTGCTGCTCCTGCTCGCCTGGGTGCAGGACCGTTCGATTCAGGCGCTCGCCTGGTGGGGCGCGGCGTATCTCATTGCCGGCCTTTCGATCGCGATGCTCTCCGGGCAAATCCCGATCAATCAGGCGGTTTCGAACGATATCGCGAGCGCGCTCCTGTTCGCCGCCTGCGGGCTTTCCTGGAGCGGCGCGCGGCTCTTCGACGACAAGGAAATCCGGCCGTTTGCGATGTTCGCCGGCGCGCTGATCTGGCTTCTTGCCTGCCTCATCCCGGAATTTTCGACCTCCACGATGGGCCGCATGATCGTAAGCTCCGTGATCGTCTCGAACTACACGCTGATCACGGCCTTCGAGCTCTGGGGCGGGCGCGGCGAAAAGCTCGTCACGCGCTGGCCGGCGGTGATCGTGCTCACCCTGCACGGGCTCATTTTTCCCGCGCAAATTCCGCTCACGATGTGGCAGCCGGCGAGCCGCGAACTCGCCTGGCTCTCGACGAGCTGGATCGCGATTTTGGCGCTCGAAACGCTGCTTTACGTGATCGCCAGCGCCTTCATCGTGCTCGCCATGGCGAAGGAGCGGAACGAGAAAATCCACAAAACCGCCGCCACTATCGACCCGCTCACCGGCATCGCCAACCGCCGCGCGGTGGTCGCGAACGGAAACAAACTCATCCGCACCGTCGCGCGGCCGGGACGGCCCGTAGCCGCGCTCATGTTCGATCTCGATCATTTCAAGAAGATCAACGACCGCTTCGGTCACGCAGTCGGCGACAGCGCGCTGATCGTGTTCGCGCGCACGGCCACCGCCAATCTGCGCTCGACCGATCTCGTCGGCCGGCTTGGCGGCGAGGAATTCGCGGCGATCCTGCCGAACATGAACGCGGACGAGGCGCTTGCCGCCGCAGACCGTTTGCGGCGCGCTTATGTGGAGGCCGCCAAGGAAATCGACGGCCAGCCGGTGATGGGCACGCTCTCGGCGGGCGTCGCGGTTACGACCGATTCCACGCTCTCGGTGGAAGCACTGCTCGCGCGTGCGGACGAGGCGCTTTACAGCGCGAAAGAAAGCGGCCGCAACCGCGTCGTCGTGGCGGGCGAAAAAATTGCGCGCGCAGCTTCCGTTACGGAAACTCCGAAGATCGCGCCGGCAATGCCGAAAACGCCGGTATTGACGGTCGTTTCCACGCGTCAGGCTTCAGACGAGGCGGCATGAATCTTAAGCCCGGACGACCGGAAATCCTCAAATTGTATGCAATGCGCGGAAGCTTTCATAAGCGCCGTATCGCAGGATCGTCGTGCTTAACCGGCGCAGGTAAAGGGCGGATAGGTCAATGAATTTGGATGTCGGTACGCTGTTTTCAGTGACCGTAATGGTCATGGCGCTATTGGGCGTTTTGCTCATCGGCACCTGGCTGCAAAACCGCGGCATGCGTGCGCTCGCCTGGTGGGGCGCAGCGTATCTCATCGGCGGCATGTCGATCTGGATGCTCGGCGCGCGCGGATCGGTGCAAGACCTGCTCTCGATCGACATCGCGAACGCTCTCCTGTTCGTCGCGATGGGTCTTACCTGGAGCGGCGCGCGGCTTTTCGACGGGCGCGGCGTGAAGCCGGTCGCGATGTTCATCGGAACCTTCATGTGGGTCGGCGCCTGTCAGATCCCGGGATTCATGGCGTCGCTCGATGCGCGCGTCGTACTCTCCTCGATCATTATTTCCGGCTACACGATGGTGATCGCGTTCGAATTCTGGCGCGGGCGCGCGGAGCCCTTGGGCTCGCGCTGGCCGGCGATCATCGTGCTTGCCGCGCATGCCTGCCTGTTCCTGCTGCGTATCCCGTTCGCGCTTTCGGCAGTCTCGCACGGGGAGCCCATTCCGCTCTGGGAAAACGGCTGGCTCCCGATCATCATTCTGGAATCGCTCCTCTACGTCATCGCATTCGCCTTCATCATGATGGCGATGGCGAAGGAGCGCCTTGAGTTCAAGCAAAAACTCGCCTCGCTGATCGACCCGTTGACGGGGCTCGCGAACCGGCGCGCGTTCTTCGACGAAACGATTCGACGGCTGGAGAAGGGCTCGAAAGACCCGCGTCCTTTGGTGGCGATCTTGTTCGATCTCGACCGCTTCAAGAAAATCAACGACCGTTACGGCCACAGCATGGGCGATCTGGTGCTGAAGATTTTCGCGGAGAAGGCAAAAGCCAATCTCCGGCCGGGCGACTTCCTGGGGCGGCTGGGCGGCGAGGAATTCGCCGCGATCCTGAGCGGCTGCGAGTTGTCCACGGCATTCGCGCTCGCCGAACAAATCCGCATTTCCTTCGCAACCGAGTTAAGCCATGGTCGCTACAATGTCGGGGCCACGGTTTCGGCGGGGCTGGCGGTGCTGCACGATTCGGAAGTGGAAATCGACACGCTGCTCGCGCGCGCGGATCACGCATTGTACGCGGCCAAGGCGCGGGGCAGAGATCGCGTGGAGATCGCCGACAGCGACCGCGCACATGCCTGGCCGATGCCGCGTCCGCCGGCGGTGCAGGAGCCGGTTCTCGTCTCGAGCCCGTCGATGGTGCCGAGCGCGAACGTCCGTTCAAAAGTTGGAGTTCGTTAACCATCTCGGCTCTAACCTCGTCGCATGATGATGCAGACGAATCGTGCGATGAGCGAACGCCTCGCGCAGCTGGAAGCTGCGGCCGAAGGCGCGGGCCGTGCGTTAATCTGCCCGCACCAGTCTTCGGAAGAGCTGCACAGCGCGCTGATCGGCGAATATCTGCGCGGCCACGCGTTCAAGCAGACCGCGGGTTTTATCGCGGGAATCTTCGCGTTCGCAGCGTTGCTTATTTTGTTCTGACCGGCGTTCCCGAAACCCAGCTTGAAGCTTTTTGAGCGTACCAGCGGGCGAATTTCGAAACCTGCGGCAGCACAAGATCAGCCGCGGCGCGGAGCACGCGCGTGACGATGCGGCGGCCCGTGGGCTCGATATAACGCCAGATCAGATACGAGGCCGCGATCACGGCAAGCGTCACCAGCGGGACAAGCACGGCCGCGGAGAAATGGCCATGCAGCCGATTGAAGACGATATAGCCGATATGCTGGTGCAAAAGATAAAGCGGATAAGTGACGCCGCCGAGGGCGAGCAAAAGGCCTATGGGCAGAGGTAGGCTGCGAATGCGGCTCGCGAGCGCGACCAGCGCGATCGAGAGCACGGTAAGCCCGATCATTACGGATGGCTTGATCTCCGTCGAATAATGCACAGCCGTCTCGCGGCCGCCTACGAGCGCTTCGCTACAGGCGATCACCGTGGAGACGACGACCAGAAACGGCGCCTGCCAGCCGCGGCGGCCGCCCGCGATATCGGCGAGCAGCATGCCGGCGCAGAAGAAGCCCGCATATTCCGTCATGAACAGGTGGCGCAGAAGGTAGGAATGGATCAGCGCTTCGTTGATGAGTGCTACTGAAAGCCAGCCGAGCACGATATCGTCGATGCGCTTGGGGAACTGGCCAAGCGCAATGAAGAGCGCGAGCCAGCCGTAGAACGTAATCTCAATCACGATCGACCAGTAGGCACCGTCCATGAACGGCTGCCGGAAAGCGGGCGCCAGCATGGTTAAATTGGCGAGCCAATGCGGGATGGACGTCTCGAAACGGGGCGCGCCGAGGAGCCAGGTCGCAAGGAAGGTTAACGTCGTGCAGACGAGGAAGGCGGGCCACAGGCGGCCGGCACGGGCGATCCCGAACTCGACCGCGGTGCGGCCTATCGCTGACCGTGCGATTACAAAGCCGGAAATCACAAAGAAGAGCTGCACGCCGAACCAGCCATATTTCGCGACCGGTTCAAGGGCGGGAAGGGATACGGTGGTTAAATCCTCGGCGCGCGCGCCGCGATAACCATAGTGGAACAGCACGACCGCAAGTGCTGCGAAGAGCCGCAGAAGGTCGATCCCGGGCACATGGTCTTGCTTGATCGGCGTACTCGAAGCTCGTGGCACAGCGGCTCTCCGTATCGTTTCGAAACAGAAGGCCGATACCGTTCAAGCCGCATGCCGGAACGAAAAAGGGGCGCCCGAGGGCGCCCCTTAAAGTTAACCGCAGGAGGAAGCTTAGTACGAGTAATACATCTCGTATTCGACCGGGTGCGGCGTGTGCTCGAAGCGGATCACGTCCTGCATCTTGAGGTCGATGTAGGAGTCGATGAAGTCCTTGTCGAACACGCCGCCCTTCAAGAGATAGTCGTGGTCGGCGTCAAGCGAAGCGAGCGCTTCGCGCAGCGAGCCGCAGACGGTCGGAATCTGCTTCAACTCGGCCGGCGGCAGATCGTACAGGTCCTTGTCCATCGCCGAGCCGGGATCGAGCTTGTTCTGGATACCGTCGAGGCCCGCCATCAGCATCGCCGAGAAGGCGAGATACGGGTTCGCCATCGGATCCGGGAAGCGGACTTCGACGCGCTTCGCCTTCGGGTTCGAAGTGTACGGGATGCGGCAGGAAGCCGAGCGGTTGCGCGCCGAGTAGGCGAGCAGCACCGGTGCCTCGAAGCCCGGCACCAGACGCTTGTAGGAGTTGGTGGTCGGGTTGGTGAAGGCGTTGATCGACTTCGCGTGTTTGATGATGCCTGCGATATAGGAGAGGCAGGTATCCGAGAGGTCGGCATACTTGTTGCCGGCGAATACGGGCGTCGAGCCTTTCCAGATCGACTGATGGCAGTGCATGCCCGAGCCGTTGTCGCCGTAGACTGGCTTCGGCATGAACGTCGCGCTCTTGCCGTAGATGTTGGCGACCTGGTGGATGCAGTACTTATAGATCTGCAGATGGTCGGCCATGGTGACGAGCGGACCGAACTTCATGCCGAGCTCGTGCTGGGCGGACGCCACTTCGTGGTGATGCTTTTCGACGACGACGCCCATCTTCGCCATCGCGCCCAACATTTCCGAGCGCATGTCCTGCGCCGAGTCCTGCGGCGGAACGGGGAAGTAACCGGCCTTGGTACGGATACGGTGGCCGAGGTTGCCGCCTTCGTATTCGGTATCCATGTTGGTCGGAAGCTCAATCGAGTCGACCCGGAAGCCGGTGTTGTACGGATCGGCTTTGAACCTCACGTCGTCGAACACGAAGAACTCGGCTTCGGGCCCGAAATAGACGTTATCGCCGACGCCGGTCGACTTCATGTAGGCAACCGCCTTCTTCGCGATGCCGCGGGGGTCGCGGTTATAGGGCTCGCCCGTGGTCGGCTCGAGCACGTCGCAAACGATCGAGAGCGTGGTCTCGGCGAAGAACGGGTCGATGCAGGCGCTGGTGGGATCCGGCATCAGGTTCATGTCGGACTCGTTGATCGCCTTCCAGCCGGCGATCGAGGAGCCGTCGAACATCACGCCTTCGGCGAAGGCCTCTTCGTCGAATAGGGTTACGTCGAACGTGACGTGCTGCCACTTACCGCGCGGATCGGTGAACCGGCAGTCGACATATTTGACATCTTGGTCCTTCATTAGCTTGAGGACGTCTTTTGCAGTCTTCATTTCATCTACCCCCTGTGGTGGTTTTGCTCCTCGGGCCCGAGTGAGCGTTTTCGAGTTGGGAACGGTTAAATTGCGTCGGTGCCGGATTCGCCGGTGCGGATGCGGATCGCCTCTTCGATGCTGGAAACGAAAATCTTGCCATCGCCGATGCGGCCGGTCTGGGCGGAGCGGCGGATCGCTTCGACGCCTTTTTCGACCATCTCGTCGGAGAGAACGATCTCGATCTTCACCTTGGGAAGAAAGTCGACGACATATTCGGCGCCGCGATAAAGTTCGGTATGTCCCTTTTGGCGCCCAAATCCTTTGGCCTCGATTACGGTGATGCCGGTGAGTCCAGCTTCCTGCAACGCCTCCTTCACTTCATCAAGCTTGAACGGCTTTATAATGGCCTCGATTTTTTTCATGGCGCTCCCTTGTTTGTCTGTCCGCCGCAAAAGCCTTCCGTCGCGCGAGCGGGTTTTTGCCCAGCTTGCGCGGGTGAAGCAGAGGGGCTGTAGCAGTTCCCATGCCAGCCTGCGCAGTAAAGAAAAAGAGATTTAGTTCCAGCGTGTTAGCCTGTTTGCGCATAGAATAGTCGAGTTGGCTGCAATTTGGATGCCCTCTGATTGGGCAACATGATGAAAATATATGCAATCGATGCACAACGAATGAGGGCCATAACTTGCATGAAGTTCTGACGCCTTCCGAGATGGGTGAGGCCGACCGGCTCACGATTGCGTCCGGTACCCCGGGCATAACGCTGATGGAACGGGCCGGGCGAGCCGTCGCGGAGGCCATCCTCACCGGTCACCCGGCGGGTACTCCGGTTACGGTGGTCTGCGGGCCGGGTAACAACGGCGGCGACGGTTTCGTGGCTGCGCGCGCACTCGCCGAGCGAGGCTGCGTGGTTCGCGTGATGTTACTCGGCGATCCCGGTGCCGTGACGGGTGATGCAGCGAACGCACTGAAGCGATGGCATGGCGAGCTTGAACCGGTTGACGCCACAGCGATCGGAAAGTCCGGGGCGATTATCGACGCATTGTTCGGTGCCGGGCTGAAACGGCCGATCGAGGGAGCTGCAGCGGAGGCAGTTGCCGCGATCAATCGAGCGAGTGAGGCAGGCGTGCCAGTGCTCGCTGTCGATCTTCCGAGCGGCATTGACGGCGCCACCGGTGAAGTGCGCGGCACCGCAGTGAAGGCAAACAAGACGGTTACCTTCTGCCGCAAGAAGCCTGGCCACATGTTATTGCCTGGACGCATGTATTCCGGCGATGTGAGCGTCGCGGATATCGGCATCTCGGATGCGATGGTGGCGCAAACCGGATCGAAGACGTTTGAAAACGTACCCGGCCTGTGGCTCGCCGCATTTCCGCAGCCGAAGCTCGATAGTCACAAATACGACCGCGGCCACGCCGTGGTTGTGAGCGGGCCGATGCACATGACCGGCGCGACGCGGCTCGCCGCGCGCGCGGCGCTTCGGGCGGGAGCCGGTCTTGTCACTGTCGCGGCGGCGAAAGACGCGCTGCCTGTCCTTGCCGCGAGCCTCACGGCGGTCATGGTGCGGCAGGCGGCGGGACCGGCAGGACTGTCCGCGCTTCTGAAGGATAAGCGCATGAACGCCCTGCTCCTCGGCCCGGCGCAAGGCGTGGGTCCCGCGACACAGAAAACGGTACTCGCAGCGGCGAAAGCGAAGCGCTCGCTCGTGCTCGATGCCGACGCACTCACGAGCTTCACAGGGCAGTCAAAGGCGCTTGGAAAAGGGTTGAAGCCGGCTGCCGCCGTTCTCACGCCGCATGAAGGCGAATTCGTGCGGCTGTTTCGCAGGGAGCCGGAAATTACTGGGATTCCATCGAAAATCGAAAAGGTACGCGCTGCAGCGAAAGCCATGGATCAAGTCGTTCTTCTGAAAGGCGCGGATACCGTCGTGGCCGCCCCCGATGGCCGGGCGGCGATTGCTGCGAACGCGCCGCCATGGCTCGCGACCGCAGGCGCGGGCGACGTGTTGAGCGGGTTCATCCTGGGCTTGATTGCGCAGGGAATGCCCGGTTTTGAAGCCGCCTGCGCGGGCGTCTGGCTGCATGGCGAGTGCGGAAAACTGGCCGGATGCGGGCTGATCTCGGAGGACTTGCCGGAAGTGCTGCCGAACGTATTACAGCGGCTTAAGCCATCCTGACGATCACAATGCCGGTCACGATTGCGATTGCGGACAAGGTCCGCCATTTTGTGAGCGGCTCGCGCAGGACGATGACTGAAATCGCAGCCGCGAACAGGACGCTGGTTTCGCGCAACGCTGCTACGAGCGCGATCGGGGCCTTTGTCGTTGCCCAGATGACGATCCAATACGCGCCGAACAACATGGCGCCGCCCGCGAGCCCGCTCGACCAGTAGGCTTGCAGGCACCGAATACGAGCATTTCTATTTCATGCTGGAGGCGGCGACGGCCGGGCTCGGTGTCTGCATCGCGCCTTGGCCGCTGGTCGCCGACGATATTCGCGCTGGCCGGCTTGTGGCGCCGCACGGGTTTATTCCTAGCGGCCAGGATTATGTCGCGCTCAGACGCGCGCGACGGCACCGTAAATCCTCCCTGTTTTGTGAGTGGCTACGCGAAGAAGCAGGGCAATTCGAGTCCGCGCCGGACAAGCATTAGGACTGCGGGTTTTCTGTTTTACCGAAGGCATGATCGAGCATGCCGAGCGCAATCTCACGCTCGCCCATGATAACGAAATTCGCCCTGTGCTTTTGCAGATGCTCGACCTCGGCATCGGAATGCGCGCGGGCGATGATGTCGAGCTTTGGGTTGAGCTTGCGCGCCTGCTCCGCAACTTGGCCCGCCTCGAAGCCATCGGGAATTGCAATGAAGAGCCAGCGAGCGGCAGGAAGGTTCGCAGCATTGATAATGCGCGGATCGGCGGCATTGCCCTGAATCACCTCGACGCCCGTTTGTCGGATCGCTTCGGCCGTCTGCTTACGATCCTCGATCACGAGATAAGGCAGCTTGTCCTCCCGCAAACGTGTCCCGAGGATCGTACCGACACGGCCGTATCCGACAATCACTGCATGGCCGGTGAGTTTCGTTTCCGGCAACTCCTCGGGCTCTTCGACAACCGGCTGCTTGGACGGCATGACATCGACGAGCTGGAGCCGCTTCTTCAGGTGCGTGATCGCGGCGAAATAGAACGGGTTCAGCAGAATGGAGATGATGGCCGCGGCTAAAATCAGATCCTGTCCCTGTTGCGGCAAAATATTCAGAACCCTTCCGAGGCTCGCCAAGACGAACGAAAACTCGCCGATTTGCGCGAGGCTTGCGCCGATTGTGATCGCGGTCGCGATCGGCTGCCGGAATATGCGCACAATCAGGTAAGCTACGGCTGGATTGAAAATCAGAACGACGAACAGGGTGCCGAGCAGCGCGAAGGGATTGTGCAGCAAGATGGCCGGGTTGAAGAGCATGCCGACTGAGACGAAAAAGAGGACGGCGAACGCGTCGCGGAGCGGCAGCGTTTCTTCGGCGGCGCGCTGGCTGAGCGTGGATTCGCTCAGCATCATGCCCGCGAAAAACGCGCCGAGCGCGAAGGAAATGCCGAAGAATTCCGATGCGCCGTAGGCGACGCCGAGCGCGATTACGAGAACGGCCAAACGAAACAGCTCACGCGAGCCAGTATGCACGATGAAGTGCAGGACTTCGGGAATGATGCGCTTGCCGACCACCAACATCAGCACAATGAAGCCGACGGCCTTCGCGAGTGTAATCGCGACGGCGCGCGCTACATCCCCCGGATCGTAAGGAATCCCGTTTCCCTTGGCGTTCATGACCTCGGCAATCGCAGGAATGAGCACGAGGGCAAGCACCATCAAAAGGTCCTGCACCACGAGCCAGCCGATCGCGATTTTTCCGCGTTCGGTCTGCACGAGCCGCCGCTCCTGAAGGGAGCGCGTCAGCACCACGGTACTCGCAATGGAGAGCGCAAGACCGAAAACGAAGCCTGTGCCGGCTGTCCATCCAAGGAGCTTCGCGACCCCCATCCCGACGATGGCCGAGAGCGCTGTCTGCAGGATGGCGCCCGGGATGGCGATGGCTTTGACCGACAGCAGGTCTTCCAGAGAGAAGTGTAGGCCGACGCCGAACATGAGTAGGATCACGCCAATCTCGGCGAGCTCGGCCGCAATCTGCTGATCCGCGATAAAGCCGGGCGTGTAGGGTCCGACGAGAATGCCGGCGAGGAGATAGCCGACGAGGGGGGATATCCGCAGCCGGTTTGCCGCGGTGCCAAAGAGAAACGCGAGAACGAGGCCTGCGACGACGGTGCCGATAAGGGGTGTGTGGTGCGGCATGAATCGCGCTTCCTGTCCTCTCCTCGTGTTTCAAGGATACCGGGTTCCTTATTGGAAAGCCTAGCGAAAATGAGCTTTCGAATCCGCTATTCCAGCGTATTTTTTGCACGCATTAATTTTTGCGCGCCCAATTCTGCGTGCTATATCCCCGCCGGGCCCGCGCTGGCGCTCGCGGCCCAGGCTTCAGACCCAAAGCCTCGCGGGCGTGGCGGAACTGGTAGACGCGCGGGATTTAGGTTCCCGTGACGAAAGTCGTGGGGGTTCGAGTCCCTCCGCCCGCACCAATTCACGCATTTGGAAAGAAGAGATCGATGCAAGTTACAGAAACCCTTTCGGACGGATTGAAGCGCGAATATGCGGTGGTTTTGCCTGCGGCGGAGCTAGACAGCAAAGCGAACGAGCGTCTCGCGTCCATCAAGGACCGGGTGAATTTGCCGGGCTTCCGTCCGGGCAAGGTGCCGATGCAGCATTTGAAGCGCATGCATGGCAAGGCCGTCATGGGCGAGGTGATCGAGCAGGCGATCTCGGAGGCGAACAACAAGATCGTCGCCGACAAAGGCCTCAAACTCGCGATGGAGCCGAAAATCACGCTCGCGAACGAGGACGAGAAAGCGATCAAGCAGGTGATCGAAGGCAAGGCCGATCTTGCTTACACGGTCGAGATGGAAATCCTGCCCAAGATCGAGCTCGCGGATTTTTCCAAAATCAAGATCGAGAAGCCGGTGGCGACGGTAACCGACGAACAAGTCGAAGAAGCCATCCGGAAAATGGCGGAGGGCACAAAACCTTACGTCGCGAAGGATGGCAAAGCTGCAAAAGGCGACCGGGTCACGATTTCGTTTAACGGAAAGATCGACGGCGTCGAATTCGAAGGCGGCAAGGGGGAAGACATTCCGGTCGTGATCGGTTCGAACCGTTTGATCCCTGGTTTCGAAGACCAATTGGTTGGGTTGTCCGCCGGTGAAAGCGGAACGGTGAAGGTGAAATTTCCCGACGACTATGCGTCGAAGGAAGTCGCCGGCAAGGACGCCGAATTCGCGGTTACGGTGCAGAAGGTGGAGGCGCCCGGCGAGGTCAAAATCGACGACGATTGGGCGAAATCGCTCGGTATGGAATCGCTCGACAAGCTCAAAGAGGTGACCCGTCAGCGTTTCGGTTACGAAAACATGTATGCGTCGCGCCTGAAGGCGAAGCGAAAGCTGCTCGACGAACTCGACAAGCTGCATCAGTTCGCTGTGCCGCCGACGCTTTTGGAGCAGGAATTCAACGGCGTCTGGCAGGCGGTGCAGAAGGATATGGAGCAGCGCGGCTCCAGCTTCGAGAAGGAAGGCACAACCGAAGAGGAAGCTCGCAAGGAGTATCGTCAGATTTCCGACCGGCGCGTGCGGCTGGGGCTTGTGCTCGCCGAAATCGGCGAGAAGAACGGCATCAAGGTCTCGGAAGAGGAAATGAACCGGGCGATCATAGATCAGGCTCGCAATTTCCCGGGGCAGGAGCAGCAGGTTTGGGACTATTATCGCAAAAATCCGATGGCTCTCGCCGAGCTGCGCTCGCCCATTTACGAGGACAAGGTGGTGGATTTTCTTCTGGAGCTCGCACAGGTGACCGAAAAGCCGGTCAGCAAGGAAGAGCTCTACAAGGAGGAGGACGAGGACGCGGAAGTTAAGGCGAGCGCCGAACCCGAAAAGAAGGGCGGCAAAAAGAAGAAAAGCTAACCCTCTTTCGCTTTCGAGGCGCGCGCCCCATATCGCCGTTCACCGGCTATGTTAAATTGCGAAGAATCGCGGCGTATATCCGTCCGCGGAGGAATTGAGAATGCGTGATCCGGTCGAAACCTACATGAATCTTGTGCCGATGGTGGTCGAGCAGACCAACCGCGGCGAACGCGCCTACGATATCTTTTCGCGTCTCCTGAAGGAGCGGATCATTTTCATCACCGGTCCCGTTGAAGACGCGATGGCCTCGCTGGTCATCGCGCAGCTTCTCTTCCTCGAAGCCGAAAATCCGAAGAAAGAAATCTCGATGTACATCAATTCGCCGGGGGGCGTGGTTACCTCCGGCATGGCGATTTACGATACGATGCAATTCATCCGCCCCGCGATTTCGACGCTTTGCGTGGGGCAGGCGGCCTCGATGGGTTCGCTATTGCTTACCGCCGGCGAGAAAGGCATGCGCCACGCACTGCCGAATGCGCGGATCATGGTGCATCAGCCATCCGGTGGTTTTCAGGGCCAGGCGACGGACATCATGCTTCACGCGGCTGAAATCCTCGCCTTGAAGAAACGGCTGAATGAGATTTATGTGAAGCACACCGGTCAGTCGCTCAAGACGATCGAAGACGCGCTTGAGCGCGATAAATTCTTGACCGCGGAAGGTGCCAAGGAGTTTGGCATTGTCGATAGCGTCATCGACAAGCGGCCGGTCGAAGAAGCGGTGAAAGTAGTATAGCCGTTCACGCGAGCTTGATTCGCTTTCCGCTCACGGAATGACGATTTCAGCTTCTGTTGCGAAATTCCGTTCGACGAAAGTGGCATTCGTGCCACGATTGCCGGAAAATTCGCAAAAATGGCAATTTTACCGCAGAAAAAATCGAGTTCCAATGCCTTCCGGCATTGCCTTTGCAGGCTCGAATGGAGAGGATTCGAGGCGATTCCGAGCGTAGTAGCGTTAATCGAATGTTGATCGACGCTTGGCTAGCATGTCTTGCTGATGTCATGCTTGAAAGGAATTCAGCGTAAAATTTCGGGTGCGGTATCCGAGAAAGCCGTGGAGTGAAGGAGAGACGGGAATGAGCAAAGTGAGCGGGGAATCCAAGAACACGCTGTATTGCTCGTTCTGCGGCAAGAGCCAGCACGAGGTTCGCAAGCTGATCGCGGGCCCGACCGTCTTCATCTGCGACGAATGCGTCGAACTCTGCATGGACATCATCCGCGAGGAGAACAAGACCTCGCTGGTGAAATCGCGCGACGGTATCCCGACGCCGAAGGAAATCCGCAAGGTGCTCGACGACTACGTGATTGACCAGGATCACGCGAAGAAAGTGCTATCGGTCGCGGTTCACAACCACTACAAGCGCCTGAACCACGCGACCAAGCATAACGACGTCGAGCTTGCGAAATCGAACATTATGCTGATCGGGCCGACGGGCTCGGGCAAGACGCTGCTCGCGCAGACTCTTGCGCGTATTCTAGACGTTCCGTTCACGATGGCCGACGCCACGACGCTCACCGAAGCGGGTTACGTTGGCGAAGACGTCGAGAACATCATTTTGAAGCTGTTGCAGGCCGCCGACTACAACGTCGAGCGGGCGCAGCGCGGCATCGTCTATATCGACGAGATCGACAAGATTTCGCGCAAATCCGACAACCCCTCGATCACCCGCGACGTGTCGGGCGAGGGCGTGCAGCAGGCGCTCCTGAAGATCATGGAAGGCACGATCGCTTCCGTGCCGCCGCAGGGCGGCCGCAAGCATCCGCAGCAGGAGTTCCTCCAGGTCGACACCACGAACATCCTGTTTATTTGCGGCGGCGCATTCGGCGGCCTTGAGAAAATCATTTCGTCACGCGGCAAGGGAACCTCGATCGGCTTCGGCGCGAAAGTCGCCGCGCCCGAGGATAGAAAGCCGGGCGAAGTGTTCCGGCACGTGGAACCAGAAGATCTGTTGAAATACGGCTTGATCCCGGAATTCATCGGCCGCTTGCCGGTCATCGCGACGCTCGAAGACCTCGACGAGAACGCCCTGAAGCGCATCCTCGTCGAGCCGAAAAACGCGCTCGTGAAGCAATATCAGCGTCTGTTCGACATGGAGAACGTGGACCTCTCCATTCACGAGGATGCGCTGGGAGCGATCGCGCGCAAGGCGATAGAGCGCAAAACAGGTGCACGCGGCCTGCGTTCAATCATGGAAGGCATCCTGCTCGACACCATGTTCGAGCTGCCGAGCCTCGAAGGCGTCGAGGAAATCGTTATCGGCCGCGAGGTGGTGGAAGGCGGGGCTCGCCCGCTCTACATTTATGCGGACCGCGCGAGCGATGCCGGAGCGCCTGCGAGCGCCTGATTTCGGGTTTGCCTTGCCGGCTGTGCAATACAGCTAGGCGCGAGCGTGAAATAGCGAGAAGTGCCTGGAAAACGCTGTAAATCCGGCGTTTCCAATCCTTGACTTCGGTGGGGTCGGTATCCACCTAATGGAGCGAAACCGATTCCGGTGAGGGTTTTCCAGGAATTTCAGCCTGTAAACGCGCCGACGAAAAATGTGGGCGCGAAGGAATCTTTCCGGGCAAGAAGAAAGAGGTCTCCATGACCACCCAAAAACCACGTCCCGCACTAAAGCCAGGCGCCACGCAGAATTTCCCCGTTCTGCCGCTTCGGGACATCGTTGTGTTTCCGCACATGATCGTGCCGCTTTTCGTCGGCCGCGAGAAATCCATTCGTGCACTCGAAGAAGTGATGCGGAACGACACCTATATTCTGCTCGCGACCCAGATGAATGCCTCCGACGACGATCCGGCGGCGGATGCGATCTATAAGGTCGGGGTGCTCGCGCAGGTGCTGCAGCTTTTGAAGCTGCCGGACGGTACCGTGAAGGTGCTCGTCGAAGGTATCGAGCGTGCGCAGATCAAGCGCTACAACGACCGGCCGGAATTCTACGAAGCGGAAGCAACCGTGCTGCCGAGCGAAATTTCGAGCCCGATCGAGGTCGAGGCGCTCGCGCGTTCGGTTGTGAACGAGTTCGAGAGTTACGTGAAGCTCAACAAAAAAGTCTCGCCGGAAGTCGTCGGCGTGATCTCGCAAGTGGAGGATTATTCAAAGCTTGCGGACACCGTCGCCTCGCATCTCGCAGTGAAAATTCCCGACAAGCAGGCAGCCTTGGAGCTGACTTCTGTCGCTGCGCGGCTCGAAAAAGTGCTTGGGTTGATGGAAAGCGAAATCTCGGTCTTGCAGGTCGAGAAGCGCATCCGCACGCGTGTGAAGCGCCAGATGGAGAAGACCCAGCGCGAGTACTACCTGAATGAGCAGATGAAGGCCATTCAGAAGGAGCTCGGCGACGAGGACGGCAAGGACGAGCTCGCAGAGCTCGAGGAAAAGATCAAGCGCACGAAGCTGACCAAGGAAGCGCGCGATAAGGCGAACCACGAGCTGAAGAAGCTCCGCCAGATGTCGCCGATGTCCGCGGAAGCGACCGTGATCCGCAACTATCTAGACTGGCTGCTCTCCATCCCTTGGAACAACAAGAGCAAGGTCAAGAAGGACCTCGGCTATGCCGAGAAAATTCTCGACGCCGATCACTATGGTCTCGAGAAGGTCAAGGAACGCATCGTCGAATATCTCGCGGTGCAGAGCCGTTCGAATAAACTGACCGGCCCGATCCTGTGTCTTGTCGGCGCGCCAGGCGTCGGCAAAACCTCGCTTGGCAAGTCGATTGCGAAGGCCACGGGCCGCGAATTCGTACGTGTGTCCTTGGGCGGCGTGCGTGACGAGGCTGAGATCCGCGGTCACCGCCGGACCTATATCGGCTCGATGCCGGGCAAGATCATCCAGTCCATGCGGAAAGCAAAGAAGTCGAACCCGCTTTTCCTCCTGGACGAGGTTGACAAGATGGGCGCCGATTTCCGCGGCGATCCGTCCTCGGCTCTGCTCGAAGTGTTGGACCCCGAGCAGAATTCGACGTTCAACGACCATTACCTCGAGGTCGATTACGATCTTTCGAACGTGATGTTCGTGACGACGGCGAACACGCTGAACATTCCCCCGGCGCTGCTCGATCGTATGGAAGTGATCCGCATCGCAGGCTACACCGAGGATGAGAAGGTCGAGATCGCGCGGCGGCATTTGATCCCCACGCAAATGACGAAGCACGGCCTGAAGTCCGAAGAGTGGTCGATCGACCAGGAAGGCTTGCTGCTTCTGATCCGCCGGTACACGCGGGAAGCGGGCGTCCGGAACTTGGAGCGTGAACTTGCAACGCTGATCCGCAAGGCGGTGAAGGAAATCATCGCCGAGAACAAGGCGTCGGTAGCGGTCACTGCCGGCAATCTTGAGAAGTATCTCGGCGTGCCGAAATATCGCTTCGGCGAAGCCGAGCTCGAGGATCAGGTCGGCGTGGTCACAGGCCTTGCCTGGACGGACGCGGGCGGTGAATTGCTCACCATCGAAAGCCTGATGATGCCGGGCAAGGGTAAGATGACCGTCACGGGCAACTTGCGTGATGTGATGAAAGAGTCGATCTCGGCGGCGGCTTCGTATGTCCGCTCGCGCGCGACGGCGCTCGGCATCAAGCCGCCCTTGTTCGACAAAAAGGACATCCACGTGCACGTGCCCGAAGGCGCGACGCCGAAGGATGGCCCGTCGGCAGGCGTTGCGATGGCGACCGCGATCGTGTCGGTGATGACCGGCATCCCGATCCATCGGGATGTTGCAATGACCGGCGAGATCACGCTGCGCGGCCGCGTGCTTCCGATCGGCGGTCTAAAGGAGAAGTTGCTTGCGGCGCACCGCGGCGGCATCAAGAAGGTCTTGATCCCCGAGGAGAACGCAAAGGACTTGGCCGAGATCGCTGACAACGTGAAGAGCGGGCTCGAGATCGTTCCGGTCTCGCGCATGGACGAAGTGTTGGCGCACGCGTTGACCCAAAAACCGGAGCCGGTCGAATGGGACGAGGATGCTGAGGGTAGCTCAGTACCCGTCTCCAAGCCCGGAGATGAGGACGAGGCTCCAGGAGTGATTGCCCACTAATAATATCAATGGGTTATGCAAATATATGAAAGCGGCAGATGAACTCTGCCGCTTTTTGTATTTTACTCCTCGCTCATCAACAATCTAGGAAAATAGCCGTTTTTCGGCCCAAAGGCCTTCTTTTTGCCCCGTAATCGGGGAACCTAGCGGCCCAATCAAGACTTGAGCTGAGGATTCGCCCCAGCCTCGCATTTAAAGGATCATTCCCGATGACCAAGAACGAACTGATCGCGCAGGTTTCGGACAAGACGCAACTAAACCGGAACGATGCCACCAAGGCGGTCGAGGCCACGTTCGACGTGATCACCGGCGCCCTCAAGCAGGGCGAAGAAGTGAAGCTTATCGGCTTCGGCAGTTTCACCGTCGCGCAGCGTAAGGCGCGCGAGGGCCGTAATCCGCGGACCGGCGAGCCGGTGCAGATCGCCGCTTCCAAGGCGCCGAAATTCACTGCCGGCAAGGGCCTCAAGGACGCGGTGAATTTTCCGTAGACGGAACCGCTATTTCAGACCTATACGGTCTCGTGCTCCCGCCATTGGCGGGAGCATTCGAGTTTTTGGGCGGTTAGCTCAGCTGGTAGAGCATCTCGTTTACACCGAGAGGGTCGGAGGTTCGAGTCCTTCACCGCCCACCAGTCATCCGGTGGCAGCCTTTTGCTTAACGAGATCGGCGAGGCGCGTTACCGCCCGAGTTAGCTTACCGCCAGGATTGGCCAATTCCTCGAGAATGGAAAAATGGTCGTGCCCTTCGAGCGGTAAAAGCTCGCTCTGCATGCCGGCTTTTTTCCGTGCGGCGTGATAATCCTGTGACTGCCGCTGAAATTCCGGCCTTTCCAAGAGACCGTAAGGAATGATCATCGGCTTGTTCTGCATCGCAAGGTGCAGGATCGGGCTCATGGCATGTGCTTCGTCCGCTGTCATGTGCAGCGTATCGTTGACGTAGTTCAGCCGGCAGGGCTCGACGTCATAGAGACCGCTGATCGGAAACCCTGCGTCCGCTTCGGATACGGTCATTGCCGTCAGATGCCCGCCCGCTGACCAGCCGGACAGAATGATCCCGTTTTGTCCAACGCCGTGTTTCGGACCTTCCTTACGAAGGAAGCGAAGCGCGGCCCGGACTTCCTGCACGATCTCGGAGAGCTTCGCGTCAGGGGCCAAGGTATAGCCAATCATCGCGACATCGATGCCATGCGGGAGCAAACCCTCGGCCGTGCAGGCGAAGGTCTCCTTGCTGTTCCGTAGCCAATAACCGCCGTGAATAAAAACGAAAAAGGGAGCGTTCGCCGCTCCAGAGCGGTAAATGTCGATGAGATTGCGCGGTTTGGGGCCGTAACGGAGATCGAGCAATTCGTTTCGCTGTGCGCGCATGCGCGCGCTCCGTTCTGCATATTCGGCGGTTTTTTCTGCGCTGTTCTTGACGGCGGCAGCGTTGTTATACGCAGCGTCGAGTTCCGGGCGCGTCATTCCGCGCCAAACGATTTCGTTCATGGAACAATTACAGCCGATCGGATGCCGGGAGACAAGTGCGGCTTATACGCCAAGATGGCGATGAAGGATCTCGGGTGCCGCCTTGATTTCTGCGGCCGGACCCTCATGCACGATGTGACCGTTGTTGATGATGTACACGCGCTGTGCGAGCGTGAGCGTTGCCGCAAGGTTCTGCTCGACGAGAACGATCGTCTGTCCGGCATCGGCGAGATTGCGGCAGGCCTTCATCAAATCGCGAACAATAACAGGGGCGAGGCCTTCGAAAGGTTCGTCCAGCAGGATGATTTTCGGATCGCGCACAAGCGCGCGCGCAATCGCGAGCATTTGTTGCTCGCCGCCCGAGAGGTCGGTACCGCGGCTCGTGCGGCGCTCCTTGAGGCGCGGAAACATCTCGTAGATGCGTTCAAGTGGCCATTTGCTGGTCGCGGTGAGCCCGGCAAGCACGATATTTTCTTCGACGTTGAGGCTGCCGAAAATGCGCCGATCCTCGTGCACGAGCTGCATGCCGGCTTGCGCGATAGTGTGGCTTTTCTTGCCAGCGATATCGGCGCCGTCGAATATCACTTGGCCGGTACGCGGCGTGACAACGCCCATCAGACTCTTCAGCGTCGTGCTCTTTCCTGCACCGTTGCGGCCGAGAAGCGCCACAACCTCGTTCTTTTCGACGCGCATCGAGACGTCGAACAGGATGTGGGAGTCTCCGTAGTAGCTGTTCAGGTTGGTGACCTCGAGCAAGCTCATTCGAACACTCCATGCACGCCGCCGAGATAGGCTTCCTGCACCTTGGCGTTGCCTTTGATTTCATCGGGCGTTCCTTCAACGAGCACGCGGCCTTCTTGCAAGACTGTGACCCGCTCCACAAGCTCGAACAGCGAATCCATGTCATGGTCGATGATAATCATGGTGCGACCCTCGCTGATCGATTTCAGGAGCTTCACCGTTTCGACGCGTTCGCGCGGGCTCATGCCGGCAAGGGGTTCGTCAAGGAGGAGCAGACTCGGGGAATTCGCGAGTGCGAGGCCGATTTCCAGGCGGCGTTTTTCGCCATAAGCGAGGGCGGAGACGGGTGTATCGGCTCGGTCGGTCAAGTTGACCATGGCCAGCGTGTGCGAAACCTGCTCGTTCAGGCCGAGGATCTTGTCGGAGTTGCGGAAGAGATCGAGTTTGAATTTTCCGCGCAGCTCGGCGAGCACGGCGACAGTAATATTTTCCCGCACGGTGAGATGAGTGAAAAGCTGGTTGACCTGATAGCTTTTCGTGAGACCAAGCTGGCAGACATCGGTGACGTTCATGCCGGTAATGTCCCGCCCCTCGAACATGATGGTGCCTGAGGTCGGATGCACCTCGCAGGTCAGCATTTTGAAGAAAGTGGATTTACCGGCGCCGTTCGGTCCGATGATTCCGCGTAGCTCACCATGCTGAACGGTGAAGTCGATGTCGCTATTGGCGGCCAAACCGCCGTAGTGTTTCGAAAGACCTTTGGCTTGCAGGATGGGGCCCGTAAACCCGCTTGGCGCGCGATGATGCGAAGGCATCGGTGCCGCGACTGGCTCTCGCTCGACTTCAGCTTCGGCGGCTGCTTGTTGTTCGAGAGCGGTGACGCCGGGCTGAGGCGCTTCTTCGACGGGCTCCTCTTTCTTTCGGGTGCCGAAGAAAAGATTGTAAAGGTCGACGATGCCGCCGATCAGCCCACGGCGTAGGAAGCAAACAAGAAGGACGAACACGACGCCAAGCACGAGCTTCCAGGCGGCACCCAAACCTAGCGCGGCTTGCAGGAAGTCCTGGAGGAAGAGCCACACCGCCGCGCCGAGCAGGGGGCCAAACAGCGTGCCGGTGCCGCCGATCGCGGTCTGCATTACAAGCTGGCCCGAGGTGTCGAACATGAAGGCGTCGGGAGGCATGAAGGCTTGCAGCACGCCGAGCAGGCCCCCTGCGAAACCTGCATAAGCCGCTGCGATAACGAAGGCCGCCAGTTTATAGCTGTGAATGTTGTGGCCGACTGCGGATGCACGCAGTGGATTGTCACGGATCGCGCTGAAAATCGCCCCCATAGGCGACCGGATAATTCGCAACGCGATTACGATGCCGACGAAATAGCAGAGCGCAAGGAACTGATAGAGCGACCATCCCGTCTCGAACGAGAGATGGAACGAGCCAAAGTGGAAGCTCGGCGTGGGCACCCCTGGCAGACCGTTCTCGCCCCCGGTCCAATCAGAAAGCGGATTGAACTCAACGAAAAAGAAGACCTCGGCGATCGCGACTGTGATCATCGCGAAATAAATGCCCGTTCGCCGCAGCGCGATCAGGCCGACAAGATAGCCGACGACAGCGGCTGCGATCATGCCGATGAAAAGCGCGGTCACGACATGAGGGAAACCGGCGATCGTGAGGAGATAGGCGGCGACAAAGCCGCCGGTGCCGTAAAAAGCGGACTGGCCGAAGGAGAGGAGACCGGTAAACCCAAACAGGATATCGAAGCCGATCCCGAACAGGCCCCAGACCAGGATACGGTTCACAGTGTTTGGCGCGAAGCCGAGATAAGGCAGCACAAATGGAGCGACGATCAAACCGATAGCGGTCAGCGTTTCGATCAGAAAAGGACGTTGCTTAAGCATGGGCCGACCGTTATTCGCGGCCTTGCACGCCGAACAAGCCATGCGGCCTCAAAACGAGTACAATCGTCATGGCTGCGAACAGCATCACATAGGCGTAACCTGGATTCACCATCGAGGTGAGGCTTATGATTTCGCCAGCGATCAAACCGCCAATGATGGCGCCCGGAAATGAGCCAACGCCGCCGATGACAACGACGACGAAGGTTTGCACCAAGATTGCTTCACCCATGTCGGGCGTGAGTGAGACCACAGGCGCATTCACAATGCCGGCAAAGCCCGCGGCCATCGCACCGATTCCGAACACGATCATAAACACGCGATAGACGTTGATGCCGAGGGAATCGACCATCACTGCATCTTCAATGCCCGCCCGCACGATCATGCCGATGCGCGTCCGATAGAGAACTAGGAACAGAATGAGGAGCGCGACTGCGATGATCCCCACAAGTGCCAGGCGATAAGTCGGGTAGAACATGAAGCCCAGCGAAGTGATGCCGGAGAGCAGGGAGGGTGCGGGCACAGTCTGCGACAGACTTCCAAAGAAAAAACGCACAATTTCAACGAAGACCATTCCGAGACCGAAGGTGACGAGGAGCTGATCTTCGTGCGGCCGGGTGTAGAAGTGCCGGATAATCACCCGCTCCACCAAAATGCCGACGATCATCACGAACAGCGAGCCGACAATGACCGCGACGATGAAAGACTGGGTATAGGTATAGGCGACGAAACCGGCGTAGCCGCCGAGCATGAACATGGCGCCATGCGCAAGATTGAGGACGCCGAGCGTGCCGTAAATAATCGTCAGGCCGGACGAGATCAACGCAAGCAGCGCGCCGAGCACCAACCCGTTGAATGCTTGCGAAACGAAATTTGCCCAGTTGACCACTTCACCCCATCCCGAATTCATTGCCCTCAGAGCGCAACGCCGACGTGTCGCTTGCGCGATCGTTTCGGTATCGATGCAGAGAGCGCACCGTTTCAAAACACTTCCGGGCCGGCACTCGGCACATACAATGTGCTGAAGCCGGCCCGGATTACGAAGCGATTAGGCGTAGTCGCCGAGATGGCAACCGAACGCGTCCGGCTTCTGCATCAGCGGAGCGCCCGGAACGACTTCGACGACCTCCCAGAAGTCTTCCTTGTTCTTCATGTCTTTGGTCTGCTTGCCGCGGACGATGATGACCGGGCGAACGCACTGATGGTCTTCCGGCCGATAATGCACGTCGCCGACAAAGGACGGTAGTGTTTCGCCCTTCTCGTATTGCTTGATTACCGCGGGCGGATAGAAGGTGCCCGCTTCCTCGACCATGCGAGCCCAGTGCGCGAAGCTGATATAGGCGTTCTCCGCGCCCCATTCGGGGTGGTAGTTGTATTTCTTCTTGAACTCGTCATTGAACATTTTGGCGAGCGGATACTTGTCCTCAAGCGTCCACCAGTAGTCGGTCGCCGCATAAACGCCGGCCAAAAGATTTCCGCCCACCTCCGGTGCGAGGAACGGAATCTGATAGGGTACGACGAGCTTCATCTTGTCGAGGATGCCGAACTTCTGCGCCTGCTGGATCGATAGCACGGCGTCCCGTCCCCAATTCACGTTGATGAGCACGTCGGCGCCGGAGTTGGCGACGTTTAGCAGATACGAGCTGAAGTCAGGTGCGCCGAGCGGCGAGACTTGGTCGGTCACCTGTGTCCAGCCGCCGTTTTTAGTCAGGTAATCGTTCACCGACTTGGTAACGGTGTGACCATAAGTGTAGTCCGGCGTCATGAACGCGGCTTTCTTGTTCTTGCCGAACGTTTTCAAAAGGACGGGTCCGATCGCATTCGCGGCGGTCTCGCCGTAGAAATTCTGGCGGAAGCCGTAACGCACGCAGTCCTTGCCGGTGGTGTCGTTCGAACCGGAAATGCCGGTCACGTAGAGCACGTGCTCGCGTTGCGCGAGCTTGTTGGTCGCGACGGCGACCGCCGACGACGTCGAGCCTGTCAGCAGAACAGCCTTGTTCTCAGTGATCGCACGCTGGTGCGCCTGCACTGCGATATTCGGCTTGGCGCCCGAGTCGGCGACAACCATCTTCACTTCCTTGCCGAGCACGCCTTTCTTGGTTTTTGGCGAGATTTTCTTCAACAGCTCATGGCCCGAGTTGATGTGCTCAATTGCGAGCTGCCAGCCCTTGAGCTCGTCTTCGCCTTGCACGGCGTAAGCCCCCGTGCGCGGCACGGCGATGCTGACAGTCACCGAGTTGCCCGATGAACCCTCGGGAAAGGTGCCGATCGGCGCTTGCGTTTCAGCGTAAGCTTGACGCACGAAGTCGAATGCAGAGTTACGGTTAAGCGCGAGCGCGCCAAGACCCGCGCTCGTAAGGGCCGCTTGTTTCAGAAGTGTGCGGCGCGAAAAGCCTTTGCCAGACGGCGTTTTTTTCGTTGTCACTTGGTCCTCCCATCGTTGTTTCTTGTCGTGAGAATCTTTCTGATGGGAGGCAATCTGACTGTCTTTCGTAGGGGTAGCTTTGCTTTCGATTATTGATGCAGATTAATAGACGAAAGAACAAACGGTCGCTTTGAGAAGGGCGCTATGCACGGTAGGGTTCGTGTCATTCCAGAAAGCACGTATGATGATCCGTTGGTTGCGCGTCTCGATCAACATATCGAGCTGAGCGCGGCCGACATCGCCCTGCTCGGTTCGGTGATCGACGCGAGCGTTACGATCAGCAAGCGCCGCGATGTCGTCGTCGACGGATATGAATTCCGGAAATTGTATTTTATCAAGGACGGCTTCGCCGCTCGCTACAGGCTCCTGCCAAACGGAAAACGTCAGATCATCAATCTGCTTGTGCCCGGCGATATCATCGGCGTTCCCAGCAGCTTTCTTGATCGGGCCAATTTCTCGGTCACGGCGTTGACCGAAATGAAAGTGCAGGCTTGCTTGCTCGATGCTTTTGTCGACCTTTGCTACCGACATCCAAAATTCGGGCTCGCGTTGAGCTGGCTTGCTGTCGAGGAAGCGACAAATTACGCCGAACGGATCGTCGATATCGGGCGCCGCACCTCGATTGAGCGGCTGGCGCGTTTCCTGATCGAGATGCATTCGCGTCTCTTCGTAAGCGGTCGCGCGACCGCGGACGGTTTCGATCTTCCGTTTTCCCAGGAAGTAATGAGCGATGCGCTAGGATTAAGCGTGCCGCACCTCAACCGCATGTTTGCACAATTGAGAATGGATGGGCTCATTTCACTGCAAGATCGTCATGTGAAATTCTGCGATATTGTTGTAATACAAGAATTCACGCATTTCCACCCGCGTAGGCTTATGCGAATTCCGGCCCGCCGCAAGCCGATCATCGAAAAGCCAGAGCCGAAACGGCCTTGCAAGGTTCGCGCGGCACGGTGATATTTTTGCGGGAACCTTTGCTCCACGACGTCATCTAATGGGCAGCAAAGGATTGGGGACATGAGACCCGCAGCCAAACTGAAAATTGCGCATTCGCCCGACGAAATAGATCTGGTTCGGCGTTCTCTCGCTCGCGATGAGCTGGCATTCCGGGCGATTATGTTGCGACATAATCGCCGGCTTTACAGGATCGCCCGCGGGATTATTCGGAGCGACATCGACGCGGAAGACGTCGTGCAGGAAGCCTATATCAAAGCCTTTAGGCATTTCGCCGAATTTCGCGGCGACTCCAGCCTCGCCACATGGCTCTCGCGCATCACGATCAATGAGGCGTTGCAGGCGTTGCGGCGCAAGCGTTCAAAATCGGAAACCCAGATCGAAGAGCCGCGCCACGAGGCGCAAATCATTACGTTTCCCAACACAGCGGTCGACGATCCGGAAAAGACAATGGCGCAGCGGCAAATCTTGCAGCTAGTTGAACGGGCGACGGACAATCTTCCTGAAAATTTCCGTCTTGTGTTCATCACCCGTGTGGTCGAAGGAATGAGCGTCGAGGAAACGGCGGAAATTCTGGGCATTCCGCCCGAAACCGTGAAAACCCGGCTGCATCGGGCACGCAAGCTTGTACGCGAACAGTTGGACAAGCAGATTGGGCCGGTGCTGATGGATGCCTTTCCGTTCGCGGGCAAGCGTTGCGAGCGGGTCACGCAGGCCGTTCTGTTACGGCTCGGTTTCCCTGCCTGAGACGGGAACTTTCTTCTTCTGCATCCATCTAATCCGCATCGGCGAATAGCCGAATAAGGAGAGGGTTGATGAGTTCGAATGTGCGTGCACTGGAAAGGGCCGAAATCCAAAGAAACGAAGAGCGGCCCGGTCGTGCGGACGTAGAGGCGGCGTTCCGGACCATTCTCCGGTGGATCGGTGACGATCCGGGCCGCGAAGGCCTTATCGAGACGCCGGCGCGGGCCGTTCGTGCCATGGAAGAATTCTTTTCCGGCTACCAGCAGAATCCGGCCGCGATTTTGCAGAAAACCTTCGAAGAGATCGAAGGCTATGACGAAATGGTTGTCCTGCGCGGCGTGCGCTTTCACAGCCACTGCGAACATCATATCGCACCGATCGCCGGCAAAGCGTGGGTCGCTTATGTGCCGAGCGGCCGTGTGGTTGGCATCAGCAAACTTGCACGTGTTGTCGAAGCGTTTTCGAAGCGTCTACAAACGCAAGAAAAACTTACCGCGCAAATCGCCAATACGATCGACGAAGTCCTTAAACCGCGCGGCGTTGGCGTGATCGTGAAGGCGTCGCATCACTGCATGATGACGCGCGGTGTGCAGAAGACCGACACGGATCTCGTCACAAGCCGCATGCTCGGTTGCTTCCGCAGCGATCCTTTGATGCGGCAGGAGTTTGTTCGCCTCGTTGAGTAAACCAGGAGGGGAAGCATGGCGTCGCAACCGCCCCCGAACGGGCCCGATCTCGCAAAGGGTGTGTCGCTCAGCGACTTCAAGGAGGGGAAGCTCGCCGGGCACGTGGCAGGAGAAGACGTCCTGCTCGTGCGCGGCGAGGGCGGAGTGTTCGCGATTGGTGCGCATTGCAGCCACTATCATGCACCGCTCGTTGACGGTCTCGTCACAGGGAACAGCATTCGCTGCCCGTGGCACCATGCCTGCTTCGATCTGCAAAGCGGGGAGGCTGTGCGCGCGCCGGCGATCAGTCCGCTCTCGTCCTGGAAAGTGGAAGAGCGTGACGGCAAGATTTTCGTTCTCGAGAAGCAAGCGCAGAAGTTTCAGCAGCTTATATCCGATCCTGAGGTGAGAAAAATCATAATCGTTGGCGGCGGCGCGGCGGGATTCGCCGCGGCTGAAATGCTTCGCCGTCGGGAATTTCGTGGCGAGATCACGATGTTGAGCGGAGAGGCGTCAGCACCGGTCGACCGGCCTAATCTGTCGAAGGATTATCTCGCGGGTTCGGCGCCGGAAGATTGGCTGCCCCTCAAGCACGATAGCTATTACCGCAAGGCAAACATACAGCTCCGTCTCAATACCGAAGTGGCGGCGATCGATATATCTGCGCGGCGAGCGATCACCGCCGGCGGGGAGAGCTTCAGCTATGATCGTCTTTTGCTCGCGACTGGAGCGGAACCTCTCGCATTGTCCGTCCCCGGGGCGGAGGAACCGCATGTCTTTATGTTGCGTTCGCTCGCAGATTGCCGCGCGATCATCCACGCGGCAAAAACGGCAAAGCGTGCATTCGTGATCGGCGCGAGCTTCATCGGGCTTGAAGTTGCGGCCGCCCTGCGCGCGCGCGGAATCGAGGTTCATATCGTGGCTCCTGAAGCGCGCCCGATGGAGCGCGTTTTTGGCCCCGACATGGGCGACTTTATCCGCGCCTTGCACCAGGAGCACGGTGTCGTTTTTCATCTTGAGGACAGCGCGGTCTCGCTCACGGACCGTAAGGTGAAATTAAAGAGTGGCGCGGTTTTCGAATGTGATTTCATTGTTGTCGGAATAGGGGTGCGGCCGCGAATCGCGCTCGCCGAACAGGCCGGGCTCAAGGTGGATCGGGGTGTTTTGGTCGACGACTATCTGCAAACAAGCGGCGCCGGAATTTATGCCGCTGGCGACATAGCTCGCTGGCCCGACCCGAGATCGCAAACAAATATCCGTGTCGAGCATTGGGTCGTCGCGGAACGGCAGGGACAGGTGGCTGCAATCAACATGCTGGGCGGCCGCCAGAAGTTCGACGCCGTGCCTTTTTTCTGGAGCCAGCATTACGACATCCCGATCAATTACGTCGGCCACGCAGAAAGCTGGGATGCGATCGAAATCGATGGAGACATCAAAGCCAAGAATTGTTTGCTCCGGTATAAGAAGAGCGGCCGCGTTTGTGCTGTCGCGTCGATCTTTCGTGATCTCGCGAGCCTTGAGGCCGAGCTCGAAATGGAACGAGAAGCGGTTGCGAAGTAAAGATTCTTCATCGGCTCCAAAAAAAGAGGCCAAGCCTTCAGGCTTGGCCTCCTTAAATCGGGCCACGAGCAGGGAAGCGTTAGATTGCTTCTTTCAGCTCCTTGGCGGCGCGGAAAGCGACTTTCTTGCTCGCTTTAATCTGGATCGGCTCGCCGGTCGCAGGATTGCGGCCCATGCGCGCGGCGCGCTTGCGAACTTGCAGGACACCAAGGCCGACCATGCGGATGCGCTCGCCTTTCTTCAGATGACCGACGATCGAGTCGATGACGTCGGTGAGCAGCGTTTCGGCCTGTTTCTTCGGCATGTCATGACGTTCCGCTAATTTAGCGGCGATATGCTTCAACGTGACGGTTGTCGGTTTTGCTGAGTTGGACATGGCTGCGTGACCCCCTTTTGCGTTTGCGGCTTGAGCCAGTTTGCCTTGGAAAAAGGCCCTTTCACCGCTCAGCCTTATGCGATTCGTAGGCTATTTCGCTATAGAAGAAGCGGTTCATCCGCAGAAAACAGCGATTTTTGGGCGTTTTCAGGAGTTGTGGCTCGAAAAGGGGTTGTTTGGGCGGTAAAATATTGCTTTCCGGCAAGGATTTAACCGGAATCTTCGTGAAAATGGTGGAGGTACCTGGCGGGAGCGACGGGACTCGAACCCGCGGCCTCCGGCGTGACAGGCCGGCGCTCTAACCAACTGAGCTACGCCCCCAAGGGAATGCCGCTCGCTTAAGCTGCGCATAGATATAAGTCAAGAAAACGAGCGAAACAGGATAATTCTTCTCGCGTCATCCGGCTCGCGTTCGTTCGCGTTCTTGCTCGCTTAGCAGGGGATGACCAGACTCCCGAATGCTTTCATTGCAAACGCCATCGTCCTCGCGCTCGCGCTTCTTACGCGCGTCCGAGCATTCTTCCATCACAGTCCTCGGACTTTTTTTGCGAATGGCGTAAACGCCAAGCGCGTTAAACCGAGGGGGCCGGAGCGCCGCTCGGCGCATCGGGCCTTCCGTTTGCCTCCCTTTGCGGGGGAGGCGGGCGCTTCGCAGCGCTCCGGTGCGGCGATTTCTCGGCCCGGGCCGCGCTTTTCGTGAGGCGAAAAGCCTCTCCGTCAGCGAGCTCCTCGCGCCGGTTCGTAGTGACCGGAGGCGGAGCCCTGTGCCGTCCCGGGTGCGCGGCAGCGAGCCGCGCGCGCGGGCGCCGGACCTTTCCCCGCACCCAAGACGCCTCATGAGCGCGCCCCTCGGCGGGAAAGGGTGATAGGAATATAATCAAGTACGGAAAAGCTGTCAAGCGCCGGGAACTTCCGTTAAGGAAGCGAATTGGGTCCTGCCTCGAAGGTGCGCAAGTAGGTCGAAGCTGAACGCTTGTTCATTTGCGCGGAACTATCTACGCAATTTCGCCCTGTTCGCATTCGCCTGGCGTTAAGACATTACGGAAAGATAATCGTTGACCGCCCTATTGCCGACACCGGTTTCCGCGTTGATATGTCTCTAACAAAGGGGACGACCATGCCAGCACAATTCGGACGCAGCTTTCGTATCGGAGCGGGTACGCTTGCGAGCATTCTTGCGCTCACGACCGCCGCGCCGGGGAATTTCCCGCGTTTGATCTCCAGCGCGCAGGCGCAAGCGCCGGGGCCGACGCAGGAGCAAATCGACTTTGACGCTGCACTCGAAGGATACGGACATTGGGTGAGTCATCCGCGTCTTGGCGATGTGTGGGTGCCCGACAATGTTCCGCAGGACTGGCAGCCTTACCGGATCGGCCACTGGGTCTATACGGACGAGTGGGGCTGGTACTGGAATTCCGATGAGGACTTTGGCTGGGTGACCTATCACTACGGCCGCTGGTATTTCGACCGCGAACTCGGCTGGGTCTGGGTTCCGAACGACGAGTGGGGCCCGGCCTGGGTCAACTGGCGTCAAGGCGACGACTTTGTCGGATGGGCGCCGACGCCTCCGGAAGAGTTTGTCGAGGCCGACGAGGCGCCTGATAACTACATGTTCGTGCGGGCGGGTGATCTGCTCGCGCCGGAAGTCTATACCGTCTTCATCCCGTATAGCGAGCGACGCGTCTATTATGAGCGCAGCGTGATCGTAAATCGTACGATCATCTTCGCCGACCGGCGCGCCGCAGTGAATCCGGGCATTCCGCCTGCGTTCATCGCTTCGGCGAGCGGGCGGCCGTTTCACTACTCGCATGTCGCTCCGATCGTGCTTGCAGGGACTGTCGGGGTCGCCGGTGCCGTCATCTTGCGAAATAACTTCAGGGATCGCTCGCGCACGCGGATCGTGGTGCGTGAAACCGATCGCATCATTCGACCGGGCGAACGGTTTCAGCGGTTGCCTGCCCTGAACAAAGGCGAACGGGCCCGGTTCTGGAACAATAACGAATTCCGTGCCGCCCAGGGAGCGAGGCCGGTTTTGAATTTCAACGACCAGAGCGTTCAGCAGCGCCGCTATATCCGGACGAAAGGCGACGCCACGAAATTCGAGCAGCAGAAGCAGATCGAACAGCGAAGGATCGAATCGAAGCAGATCGAGCAGCAGAAGGACTTGCAGCAAAAGAGCCTGCAACAGAAGAATATTGAGCAGCGAAATCTGCAGCAACAGCAGAAAACCGAACAGCGGAATCTTCAGCAGCAGAAACAAGATGCCGAGCGCCGTCAGCGCGATGAGGAGCGCAAGCGGTCGGAAGACGCCAGGCGGCAGCAGAAGAGTATCGAGCAGAAGAATATTCAAGAGCGGAATCTTCAGCAGCAACAGCGGACATCGCCGCAACGAGATCAGCAGCAAAAATCAGAAGAGCGCAGGCGTGACTTCGAGCGTGAGCACAAAGGGTCCGAAGACAATAGGCGCAATATCGAGCGCAGGGACATGCAGCAAAGGAATATCGAACAGCGGAATACGCAGCAGCGGAATATGCAGGAGCGGAATATCCAGCAGAACACGCAGCGTCAGCAGATGCAGCAGCATCAGCAAATGCAGCAGCACTCGGCGCCGAGCGGCGGCCAGCGCCCGCAGCAGAACAACAAGCCGGCCGACAAAGATAAGCGAAACCAGTAATCAGGTACGGGGAGCCGCTTTCAGGCTCCCCAATTCGCGGCGCACCATTTCGATCACACTTTTCCAGTCACCGAATGCCGGCTGACGGAAAATCCGCGCGCTAGGATACCAAGGGCTGTCGCTGCGCTCGTCGAGCCAGCGGAAGTCCGGCAGGTATTTTGACAATAGCCAGAACGGAAAATTCAACGCGCCCGCGAGATGTGCGAGCGAAGTGCAAACAGAAAGCACGAGATCGGTTTGCGAAATGAGCGCCGCGGTGTCGGCGAAATCGGAAAGCTCCGCTCCGAAATGTTCAACATTCGGCTGACTTGCCAGAAAATCGAGATCGTCGGGAAGCATATCGCGCTGGACAACGATCCAGCGAAAACCGTCGTGGGCGAAGAGCGGCGCGAATTTCTCGAGCGGAATCGAGCGGATAGTATTTTCCTCGTTGCCCGGACTGCCTGAGCACGCGATGGCGATCGCCGGTTTTTCCCCACGCGAAAAACGCGTGCGCCATTTCTCAATATTCCCGGACGGCACACGTAAATAAGGGACGTTCGCCGGAATAGTCGTAATTTCGGTTTTAAAGGCTAGCGGAAGACTCATAATCGGGCAGTGCAGATCGAAGGCTGGCAGGCTTTCGCCGCGAGCAACCAAGACTGAAACGCCATCCAGGGTCGTCATGAGCGATTTCAGCGCGGGCTGCACTTCGAGCACAACGCTTGCGCCCATTTCCGCGAGCAATGGAACGTAGCGAACGAATTGCAGCGTGTCGCCAAAGCCCTGCTCGGCGTGAATGAGAACGGTCTTGCCCGCCACAGATTCCTGGCCGTGCCAAAGCGGTGCAGAAAAATTCCGGTTGTCGTGGCCTGGCCGCTTCAGCCGCCACTCGTATTTTTTCCAGCCCTCGCGGTAGTCCCCGCGTATCAAGCGAAGCAGGCTTTCGTTCCAGTGAATATCGGTATCGTCCGGGGATAGCTCCGCCGCGCGGATATATGCGGTGAGCGCTTCGTCGAAGCGCCGCATCTCCTGCAGCACATGGGCGCGGTTGTAATGCGCCTTTGCATGCGACGGATCCAATTCGATGACGCGGTCGAAATTCGCGAGCGCTTCCTCGTGACGACCAAGCCGCTGCTGGGAGACCCCGCGGTTGAGCAGTGCTGGCACATAACCGGGCTTCAGCATCAACGCCCGATTGAAATATTCGATGGCTTCATCATCACGTTTTAGCCGCTGAAGCACGACGCCATAGTTGGAGGTGACTTCCGCAGAAGCCGTGTTGGATTTCATCGCGGCGCCAATACATTGCAGCGCTTCGGAGAGTTCACCGCGCGCCAGATGGATGGAGCCGAGCTGATGCAATGCTTGCCAATGTTTGGGCTCGCTTTGAATAATGGCGCGATACAGCGTTTCGGCTTCCGCCAACCGCCCCTGACGTTGGGCGTTGGCCGCCGCCAGCAGTTCGGCTGAGGAACTCTGCGGTAATTTTTTTTGTACTTTCGGCGCGGGCATGTGGTCTCGGCGCGAATCGGATCGGCCCTTGAAAATACCTCATCCCGGCCGATCAAACCGTTGAAAAGGCGAGCAAACAGGCCCATATCGGCCTTGCTTAGCCCCGGTGCGTGGGCTAATGGCTAGGCCACTTTCGAATTATTCGCAGTTGCGGGTCGAAAGGCGCCTGTGCGGCAACAACGCGCCGGGGCCAACCGCTCGCGCGAGGCACTAATGGACGCGCTGCTCCAGGATTACCTGCCGGTCGTCATCTTTATCGGCGTGGCTTTGTTTATCGGGCTCGCGCTTCTGATTTCGCCGTTTCTGCTCGCGTTCTCGAAGCCCGACCCCGAAAAGCTTTCCGCCTATGAATGCGGCTTCAACGCGTTCGACGACGCGCGCATGAAATTCGACGTGCGGTTCTATCTCGTCGCGATCCTGTTCATCATCTTCGATCTGGAAGTTGCATTCTTGTTTCCTTGGGCGATTACCTTCGGAGAACTGGGCGCGCTCGGCTTCTGGTCGATGATGGTGTTTCTCGCCGTGCTTACGATCGGCTTCATCTACGAGTGGCGCAAAGGAGCGTTGGATTGGGATTGATGACTCCGAGCAAGCAGATCATTGATCCGCGCACGGGGAGCGCCGTCGCGGAGAAGGATCCGTTTTTCACCGGCTTGAGCGATGAGCTTGGTGACAAAGGCTTTCTCGTCACTACGACCGACGACCTGATCAACTGGGCGCGTACGGGCTCGTTGATGTGGATGACCTTCGGGCTTGCCTGTTGTGCGGTCGAGATGATGCAGATGTCGATGCCGCGTTACGATGTTGAGCGCTTCGGTTTCGCGCCGCGCGCATCGCCGCGCCAGTCGGACGTGATGATCGTCGCCGGCACGCTCACCAACAAAATGGCGCCGGCGCTCCGCAAGGTTTACGACCAGATGCCGGAGCCGCGTTATGTGATCTCGATGGGATCCTGCGCGAATGGCGGCGGCTACTATCACTATTCCTATTCCGTCGTGCGCGGCTGCGATCGCATCGTACCGGTCGACATTTACGTACCGGGCTGCCCGCCGACCGCGGAAGCGCTCCTGTATGGCGTCCTCCTGCTGCAACGAAAAATCCGTCGCACCGGCACGATCGAGCGTTGAGGATGACGGCGATGGAAGAGAAGCTCCGCGAGATCGGCGAGCATGTTGCCCGCGCGCTTCCGAAAGCGGTGACGGGCTTTGATATCAAGCTCGGCGAGTTGACGATCGACGCCAACGCCGAAGCGATCGAGGACGTCGCGCGCTTCCTCTGTCACGATCCGCGATGCTGGTTTTGGAGCATCATCGACGTTTGCGGCGTCGACTGGCCGCAGCGGGAAAAGCGTTTCGACGTCGTTTATCACCTGCTTTCGCCAAAGCACAATATGCGCGTGCGCGTGAAGGTGCAGACGGACGAGGCGACGCCGGTGCCTTCGATCTGCGGCGTCTATCCGGGCGCAAACTGGTTCGAGCGTGAGGCTTACGATCTTTACGGCATCCTGTTCACGGGGCATCCGGAGCTGCGGCGGTTGCTCACCGATTACGGTTTCGACGGTCATCCGCTGCGCAAGGATTTTCCGCTCACGGGTTTCGTTGAGGTTCGCTACGACGACGAGCAGAAGCGGGTCGTTTACGAACCCGTGAAGCTCACGCAGGAATTCCGGAATTTCGATTTTCTCTCGCCGTGGGAAGGCGCGGATTACATCCTTCCGGGCGACGAGAAGAAGAGCAACGGAAAGGGCGCAGCATGAAAGCAAGCTTGCGGCCAGGTCTGACGCGCACGTTTTCGTTCAAGGTGCCGGCGAACAAAACCGTGCCGCATCTTTACCCGGAGGCGAAGAGCTTCGTCGCCATGCCGGAAGTGTTCGCGACCGGCTTCATGGTCGGCCTGTTCGAATGGGTGTGCCTGGAATTGCTTGCGGAGCATCTCGATGAAGGCGAGGGAAGCCTGGGCACGCATGTGGATTTTTCGCATGACGCCGCGACGCCTCCGGGTATGACGATCACGGTGAACGCGAAGATTATCGCGGTCGAGGGGCCGAAGGTGCGCTTCGAGGTTTCGGGATACGATGGCGTCGAGAAAATTGGCGGCGGGGAACATGAACGCTTCGTCGTGAAATGGGACAAATTCAACAAGCGTGTCGCCGACAAGCGGGCGAAAGCGTTGGCGGGAGCTGCGTGATGGCTGAAGCTGGCTCGCTCCGCAATTTCCAGATCAATTTCGGGCCGCAGCATCCGGCGGCGCACGGTGTGCTGCGCCTCGTACTCGAGCTCGACGGCGAGGTGGTGGAGCGCGTCGATCCGCATATCGGGTTACTTCACCGCGGCACCGAGAAGCTGATCGAGGCGAAGACCTACTTGCAAGCCGTGCCGTATTTCGACCGGCTCGATTATGTCGCGCCGATGAATCAGGAGCATGCTTTTTGCCTCGCGGTCGAGAAGTTGCTGCAAATCGAAGTGCCGAAGCGTGCACAGCTTATTCGAGTTCTTTATTCCGAAATCGGCCGCTTGCTCTCGCATCTTCTCAACGTCACCACGCAGGCGATGGACGTCGGTGCGCTTACGCCGCCGCTCTGGGGCTTCGAAGAACGCGAAAAGCTCATGGTGTTTTACGAGCGCGCTTCGGGCTCGCGCATGCATGCGGCCTATTTCCGGCCGGGAGGTGTGCATCAGGATCTTCCGCCGAAGCTCATCGAAGACATCGGTGACTTTTGCGATCCGTTCCTGAAAGTATGCGATGATCTCGAACGCTTGTTATCCGACAATCGTATCTTCAAGCAGCGCAACGTGGATATCGCCACCGTCAAACTCGAAGATGCCTGGGCGTGGGGCTTCTCCGGCGTGATGGTGCGCGGCTCGGGCGCGGCGTGGGATTTGCGCCGCGCGCAGCCTTACGAGTGCTACAGCGAGCTCGAATTCGATATCCCCGTCGGCAAGAACGGCGACTGTTACGACCGCTATCACGTCCGTATGGAAGAGATGCGGCAGTCGACGAAGATCATGAAACAGTGCGTCGAACGGCTGAAGAAAGAGCCGGGGCCGGTGGCGTTTCAGGACAACAAGATCGTGCCGCCGAAGCGCGCGCAGATGAAGCGCTCGATGGAAGCGCTGATCCATCACTTCAAGCTCTACACCGAGGGCTATCACGTGCCGGCCGGCGAAGTATATGCGGCGGTCGAGGCGCCGAAGGGCGAGTTCGGCGTCTACCTCGTCGCCGACGGCACCAACAAGCCGTATCGCTGCAAGATCCGCGCGCCGGGATTTGCGCATCTGCAGGCGATGGATTTCCTCTGCCGCGGCTACATGCTTGCGGACGTGTCGGCCATTCTTGGTTCGCTCGACATCGTGTTCGGGGAGGTTGACCGCTAATGGCAGTGCGCCGCCTTGCAGAAAAACAGCCCAAGAGCTTCGCCTTCTCGAACGAGAACTTGGCGTGGGCGGAGCGCGAGATCAAAAAATATCCGGAGGGCCGTCAGGCTTCCGCTGTGATCCCGCTTCTCTGGAAAGCGCAGGAGCAGGAAGGCTGGGTGACGGAGCCTGCGATCCGCGTAATCGCGGATATGCTTGGCATGGCCCATATCCGCGTGCTGGAAGTCGCAACCTTTTACACAATGTTCAACTTGGAGCCGGTCGGGAAGTATCTTATCCAGCTTTGTGGGACCACGCCTTGCATGCTGCGCGGCGCGGAGGAGCTGAAGAAAGTCTGCCGCCGCCGGATTGGCGAGCAGGAACAGGTCACCAAGGACGGAAAATTCTCGTGGCGCGAAGTCGAATGCCTCGGAGCCTGCGTCAACGCGCCCATGGTGCAGATCAATTACGATTATTACGAAGATCTGACGCCGGAGAGCTTCGAGAAAATCCTCGATGCGCTCGCTGCCGGAAAAGAGCCGAAGCCCGGCCCGCAGATTGACCGGCAGTTTTCCGCGCCGGTCGGCGGGCCGACAACCTTAAAGACGGTGGGAAAATAACATGCTCGCCGACAAGGATCGCATTTTCCAGAATCTCTACGGCCTGCATGACTGGGGCCTAAAGGGCGCGCGCGAGCGCGGTGCCTGGGACGGCACCAAGGCCATTCTCGAAAAAGGCCGCGACTGGATCATCAATGAGATGAAAGCGTCGGGGCTGCGCGGCCGCGGCGGCGCGGGATTCCCGACCGGCATGAAGTGGTCGTTCATGCCGAAGGAATACAAGGACGGGCGGCCCGGCTATCTCGTGGTGAACGCCGACGAATCCGAGCCCGGCACCTGCAAGGACCGGGAGATCATGCGGCACGATCCGCACCTCCTGATCGAGGGCTGCTTGATCGCGGGCTTCGCGATGGGGGCGAGCGCCGGTTACATCTATATCCGCGGCGAATATGTACGCGAGCGCGAGCGGCTGCAGGCGGCGATCGATCAGGCTTACGACGCGAAGCTCATCGGCCAGAAAAACATCCACGGCTATCCGTTCGAGCTTTACGTCCATCATGGCGCGGGCGCCTATATCTGCGGCGAGGAAACCGCGCTGCTTGAGAGCCTGGAAGGCAAGAAGGGGATGCCGCGGCTGAAGCCGCCATTTCCGGCGAATGTCGGTCTCTATGGCTGCCCGACGACGGTGAACAACGTGGAGTCGATTGCGGTCGCGCCCGACATCCTGCGCCGGGGTGCCGCGTGGTTCGCGGGCTTCGGCCGTCCGAACAATTTCGGCACGAAGCTTTTCTGCATCTCCGGCCATGTCAACAAGCCGTGCAATGTCGAAGAGGCGATGAGCATTCCCTTCCGCGAGTTGATCGAAACTCATGCCGGCGGTATTCGCGGCGGCTGGGACAATTTGCTCGCGGTGATTCCCGGCGGCTCGTCAGTGCCCGTCGTGCCGGCGCATCAGATCATCGACTGCCCGATGGATTTCGACGCGCTCAAGGATTTGAAGTCAGGCCTCGGCACCGCCGCTGTGATCGTGATGGACAAGTCCACCGATATCGTGAATGCGATCGCGCGCATCTCCTATTTCTACAAGCACGAGTCCTGCGGCCAGTGCACGCCCTGCCGCGAGGGCACCGGTTGGATGTGGCGGGTACTCACGCGCATGGTCGAAGGACGTGCGCAGAAGCGCGAAATCGATCAGTTGCTCGAAGTCGCGGGGCAGGTTGAGGGTCACACGATTTGCGCCCTCGGCGACGCGGCGGCGTGGCCGGTGCAGGGCTTGATCCGCCATTTCCGCGGCGAAATCGAAAAGCGCATCGATCAATATGCGGCCAATCCGCATAGCGAGCCGGTGCGTATGGCGGCGGAGTAGCGAGATGGCCGCAAAGATTCCGCCGACCCCGTGGTACGCAAAATTCGGAAACGCCGCGCAGATCGCGTCGGCGGTCGTCGCCATCTTCGGGTTTGCCGCCATCCTCTTCCAGATCAACGAGCTGCGCTCGAACAGCCGCGCCACGAGCGCACGCCAGACCTATCTCGGCTACATGGACATGGCGTTCAAGAATCCGAGCTTCGCCGAGCCCGACATGCAAAAGATCCGCGCGGCCGGGAACGACGAGCGTATACGCTACGAAATGTTCGTGAACTATTTTCTTTACGCTTGCGAAGAAGCGATGATTTCGCTCGACGCAAAGAAAGCGTGGCATGATGCTTGCGAATACGATCTGAAATTCCATCTCGCTTTTCTGTGCGAGAAACTGAAGGACGAACCCGATTATCTCGCGACCTATAACCGCGTCACGCAGGAGCTCGTGAAATCCGCGATGGCGCGTTACGGCGTTGCGGCGCCCGACTGCAAAATGAGAAAGAGCTAGGCGATGGCAAAGCTCATCGTTGACGGAACCGAGATCGACGTCCCGCCGGAATACACGCTCTTGCAGGCATGCGAGGCGGCGGGCGCGGAGATTCCGCGTTTCTGCTTCCACGAGCGCTTGTCGATCGCGGGCAACTGCCGCATGTGTCTGGTCGAAGTGAAAGGTTCGCCGAAGCCGGTCGCTTCCTGTGCGTGGGCAGTGAAGGATTGCCGCCCCGGCCCGAACGGCGAACCGCCGGTCGTCAACACCAAGACGGCGATGGTGAAGAAGGCGCGCGAAGGCGTGATGGAATTCCTGCTCATCAACCATCCGCTCGATTGCCCTATTTGCGATCAGGGCGGCGAGTGCGACCTGCAGGACCAGGCGATGGCCTACGGCGTCGACTCGTCGCGCTATGAGGAGAACAAGCGCGCGGTCGAAGACAAATATATCGGCCCGCTTGTGAAGACCTTCATGACCCGCTGCATCCAGTGCACGCGTTGCATTCGCTTTGCGAGCGAGGTCGCGGGCGTGCCGGAACTCGGCGCGATCGGCCGCGGCGAGGACATGGAGATCACGACTTACCTCGAGCACGCGATGACGTCGGAATTACAAGGTAACGTCATCGACCTTTGCCCGGTCGGCGCGCTCACCTCGAAGCCTTACGCGTTCCAGGCGCGGCCTTGGGAGCTGATCAAGACGGAGTCGGTCGACGTGATGGACGCTGTCGGCTCGAACATTCGCGTCGACACGCGCGGGCGAGAGGTGCTGCGTGTGTTGCCGAGGCTCAACGAAGATATCAACGAAGAATGGATTTCCGACAAGACGCGTTTCATCTGGGACGGCCTGCGGACGCAGCGTCTTGACCAGCCCTATGTACGCGAACGCGGGAAACTTCGTCCTGCGACTTGGAACGAGGCTTTCGCGGCGATCGCGAAGAAAGTGAAGGGTGTGAAGCCTGAAAAAATTGGCGCGATTGTCGGCGATCTCGCCTCAGTCGAGGAGGTTTTCGCACTCAAGGATTTGATCGAGAAACTCGGCTCGCCGCATATCGATTGCCGGCAGGACGGCGTGCAGATCGATCCATCGCTTGGGCGTGCAGGCTACATCTTCAATGCGACTATCGCCGGTATCGACGAAGCCGACAGCATCATGATCGTCGGCTCGAATCCGCGCCGGGAGGCGCCGATCCTGAACGCGCGCATTCGCAAGCGCTGGCGCGCGGGCGGAGTGAAGATCGGCGTGATTGGAGAGCGGGCCAACCTTACCTATGACTACGAATATCTCGGCACGGGGCCGGAATCGCTCGCTAACTTCAAGCCGGGGCGCGACAAGACGAAGAAACCGCTCTGGATCATCGGGCAGGGGGCGCTTGCCCGGAAGGACGGCACGAGCGTCCTTGCGGCGTTTATGAAGGCCGCGATTTCGGCAGGCGCGCTCTCGGACGGATGGAACGGCATTTCGATGCTGCACACCGCAGCCTCGCGCGTCGGCGCGCTCGATGTCGGCGCGGTGCCGGGTGAAGGCGGGATGACCGTAGAGGAAATGGCGAAGAAGGATGCGCTGGGCGTTCTCTTCCTGCTTGGCGCCGACGAGATCGAAGTCGAGAAGGGCGCTTTCGCCGTTTACATCGGCACCCATGGCGATCGCGGGGCGCATCGCGCCGACGTGATCCTGCCGGGTGCGGCTTACACAGAAAAATCCGGCATTTACGTCAACACCGAAGGCCGCCCGCAGCTCGCGAACCGTGCCGCGTTCCCGCCGGGTGACGCACGTGAAGACTGGGCGATTCTGCGCGCGCTTTCGGAGCAGCTTGAAGCAAAGCTCGGGTATGATTCGCTCGCCGAGCTTCGCCGCGCGATGATGCAGAAGCACCCGCATCTCGGAAAGATCGGGCAAATCGAGCGCGCCGATGCAAGCGCGCTCGAGAAAATCGCGAAGCTTGCCGGCAATGTGGATAAAACGGCCTTCGCGTCGCCGATCACTGAATTTTACCTGACCAATCCAATTGCGCGCGCATCCGCCGTCATGGCCGAGTGCGCAGCGCTCGCGGCGCAGCGGCCGCTGCAAGCGGCGGAGTGACACGATGGACTTCGCTTCACTCTGGACAAATTACATCTGGCCGCTCGGCGTGATCGTCGTGCAGAGCGTCGTGCTCCTCGTCGCGCTCTTGATCTTCATCGCCTATATTCTGCTTGCCGATCGCAAGATCTGGGCGGCGGTGCAAATGCGGCGCGGGCCGAATGTCGTCGGGCCATGGGGGCTGCTGCAATCCTTCGCCGATCTCCTCAAATTCGTGCTGAAGGAGCCGGTCATTCCGTCCGGCGCGAACAAAGGCGTTTTTTTGCTCGCGCCGCTCGTGACTTGCGTGCTGGCGCTCTCCGCCTGGGCGGTGATTCCGCTCACGAAGGGCTGGTCGATCGCCGACATCAATGTCGGCGTTCTTTATCTCTTCGCGATCTCGTCGCTGATGGTGTACGGCGTGATCATGGCGGGCTGGGCGTCGAACTCGAAATATCCATTCCTCGCCGCACTTCGTTCCGCAGCACAGATGGTCTCCTACGAGGTCTCGATTGGCTTCGTGATCATCACCGTGTTGATGTGCGCGGGTTCGCTTAATCTCACCAAGGTCGTAGAAGCGCAGAATGGCCCGTACGGGCTTTTCCAGTGGTATTGGCTGCCGTTGTTGCCGATGTTCGTGGTCTTCTTCGTGTCGGCGCTTGCGGAGACGAACCGGCCGCCGTTCGATCTAGTCGAGGCGGAATCCGAGCTCGTCGCCGGTTTCATGGTCGAGTATTCGTCGACGCCGTATCTCCTGTTCATGCTCGGCGAGTATGTGGCGATCATGACCATGTGCGCGCTTGCAACGATCATGTTTCTCGGCGGCTGGCTGCCGCCGTTTCCGGTCGTTCCCTTCACCTGGGTGCCGGGCGTGATCTGGTTTGTGCTGAAGCTTTCCTTCATGTTTTTCCTGTTCGCCATGGCGAAAGCGATCGTTCCGCGTTATCGCTATGATCAGTTGATGCGGCTCGGCTGGAAGGTGTTCCTGCCGATTTCGCTCATCATGGTGGTCGCGGTCGCGAGCGTGTTGTATTTCACCGGCCTGGCACCGCAGTGAGGAAGCGATGAAACTCGATTTCAACGCGCGCGGGCTTCTTCTCCTCGAATTTATCTCGGGGTTCTTCCTCGCGATGCGCTATTTCTTCGCACCCAAATCGACGCTGAATTATCCGTTCGAAAAAGGCATGGTTTCGCCGCGCTTCCGGGGCGAACATGCGCTGCGCCGCTATCCGAACGGTGAGGAGCGCTGCATCGCCTGCAAGCTGTGTGAGGCGATCTGCCCCGCGCAGGCGATCACCATCGAAGCGGGCCCGCGGCGGAACGATGGCACGCGGCGGACGACGCGCTACGACATCGACATGGTGAAATGCATCTACTGCGGCTTTTGCCAGGAGGCCTGCCCCGTAGACGCGATCGTCGAGGGGCCGAATTTCGAATTTTCGACCGAAACGCGGGAAGAACTCTATTACGATAAAGAGAGGCTGCTCGCGAATGGCGATCGCTGGGAGCGTGAGATCGCGAAGAATATCGCGCTCGACGCGCCGTATCGGTGAGCGCGCCATGAACTTCTCCGCCGTGTTCTTCTATCTCTTTTCCGCGGTCATGCTCGGCTCGGCCTTCATGGTCATTGCCTCGCGCAATCCGGTACATTCGGTACTGTTTCTCATTCTTACCTTCGTGAATGCAGCAGGGTTGTTCGTGCTGGCCGGCGCCGAATTCCTGGCGCTGATTCTGATCGTCGTCTATGTCGGTGCTGTCGCCGTGCTGTTCCTGTTCGTCGTCATGATGCTCGACGTCGATTTTGCCGAGTTGCGGCAGGGCTTCCTGCAATATCTGCCTGCGGGCGTGATCGTCGGGCTGATCTTTCTCGTGGAGCTTTTGCTTGTCGTGGGGGCCTGGGTCGCGGGACCGGGGATTGCGAACGCCGTGAAGGCGCCGATACCGCCCGTGGCGCAAGTGACGAACACGCAGGCGATCGGCCGCGTGCTCTACACTACTTATGTCCACTATTTTGAGCTGGCGGGTATCGTGCTGCTCGTCGCGATGATCGGCGCGATTGTGCTCACGCTGCAGCACCGGAAGAACGTGCAGAGGCAGAACATTTCCGCGCAGAATGCGCGCAGCAAAAAGACCGCGCTCGAAATCCGCAAGGTACGTCCGGGGCAGGGGATCTGAGATGACGATCGGTCTTTCGCATTATCTCATCGTCGCGGCGATCCTGTTCACGCTCGGCATCCTGGGCATTTTCCTCAACCGGAAGAACGTGATCGTCATTCTGATGTCGATCGAGCTCATTTTGCTCTCGGTGAACATCAACCTCGTTTCGTTTTCGGCGTTTCTCGGGGACATTATCGGGCAGATTTACGCGTTGATCGTTCTCACCGTTGCCGCGGCGGAAGCCGCGATCGGGCTTGCCATTCTTGTCGTGTTCTACCGGAACCGCGGATCGATCGCGGTCGAAGACATCAATGCGATGAAGGGCTGAGATGTATCAGGCAATCGTCTTCCTGCCTTTGATAGGCTTCCTGATCGCAGGTGCGATTTCGCTGATCGGCGCGCGCGGGCGAAACCCCGGTGGGCTGTCGGACAGCCACGACTCGGGCCATCATCATGCGCCCTCCGTATCGGGTGGGGCGGTCATTCATCATGAACATCACGAAGACGATCACGCACCGCAAGAACCCGCGGCCTGGGGATCGCGTCCGGCGGAGATCGGGACGACCGGCCTTTTGATGATCTCGGCGATCCTCTCCTGGGTCGCGCTGTTCTACGTCGCCTTCCAGGGCCACGACACGCGCGTTCCGCTTATGACCTGGATTGCGGCGGGCGACCTCAAGGTCGAATGGGCGCTCCGGATCGACACAATGACGGCGGTGATGTTCGTTGTCGTGAACTCGGTCTCTGCGCTCGTGCATCTCTATTCGATCGGATACATGAACGAGGATCCGTATCGCCCGCGCTTCTTCGCTTACCTGTCGCTCTTCACCTTCGCGATGCTGATGCTGGTGACGGCCGACAACCTCGTTCAGCTCTTCTTCGGCTGGGAGGGCGTGGGGCTCGCGAGCTATTTGCTCATCGGTTTTTGGTACCACAAGCCCGAGGCGAACGCGGCCGCGATCAAGGCTTTCATCGTGAACCGCGTGGGCGATTTCGGTTTTGCGCTTGGCATCTTCGCCGTGTTCGCGATGACCGGCGCGGTCGGGTTTGAGACCATCTTTGCATCTGCAAAGTCGCTTGCCGGTCAGCACATCACGATCTTCGGCCACGCCTACGACGCCCTGACCGTGATTTGCCTACTCCTGTTCATGGGCGCGATGGGCAAGTCCGCGCAGTTTCTGCTGCACACTTGGCTCCCGGACGCGATGGAAGGCCCGACGCCGGTCTCCGCACTCATTCACGCGGCGACGATGGTGACCGCAGGCGTGTTCATGGTTGCACGGCTTTCGCCGCTTTTTGAACTTTCGCCGACGGCGCTCACCTTTGTGACTTTCATCGGCGCGACAACGGCGTTTTTCGCCGCCACGATCGGCCTCGTACAGAACGACATCAAGCGCGTCGTCGCGTATTCGACATGCTCGCAGCTCGGCTACATGTTCGTCGCCATGGGCGTCGGCGCGTATTCCGTCGGCATGTTTCATCTTTTTACGCATGCCGCGTTCAAGGCGCTCCTGTTCTTAGGCTCCGGCTCCGTGATTCACGCGATGCATCACGAGCAGGACATGCGGAAGATGGGCGGGCTGCGTACGAAGATTCCGTTCACCTACTGGATGATGGTGATCGGAACGCTTGCGCTTACCGGTTTTCCCTTCACGGCGGGTTATTATTCGAAGGACGCCATCATCGAAGCCGCAGCCGCGGGTCACGGAACGATTGCCGAATATGCGTTCTGGCTCACGGTCCTCGCGGCAGGGCTTACCTCGTTCTATAGCTGGCGGCTCATTTTCATGACGTTCCACGGCGAGACCCGTGCGGATCATCACACTTATGAACATGCGCATGAATCGCCGCTGGTGATGCTTGTTCCGCTTGCATTCCTCGCACTCGGTGCGATCGTGCTTGGCTTCGCCTTCGCCGGCGTGTTCACCCACGCGCATGACGTCGAAGGCTTCTTCCGCGAATCTCTATTCTCCGCGAACGCGAACAAAATCCTCGAAGAGATGCATCACATCCCGGCCTGGGCGGCATACATCCCGACGGCGATGATGGCGCTCGGTTTCGCGGTCGCGTGGTGGTTCTACATCGCGGATCCAAAACTTCCTCGGGGACTCGCCGAACAGAACCCGCTTCTCTATCAGTTCCTTCTGAACAAGTGGTATTTCGACGAGATCTACGATTTCATCTTCGTGCGGCCGGCGAAGTGGCTCGGCCGCTTCCTCTGGAAGAAGGGCGACGGCTGGCTGATCGACGGCTTCGGGCCGGACGGCGTGTCGGCGCGCGTGATTGACGTCACCCGCCGTGTCGTGTTGCTGCAAACCGGCTATCTCTATCACTATGCCTTCGTGATGCTGATCGGTGTCGCGGCGCTCATCACCTGGTTCATGGTCAGGGGAGTGACGGGATGAGCACGTTCCCTGTTCTTTCGCTCACGATCTTTTTGCCGCTGGTTGGCGCGTTGTTCATCCTCTTCCTGCGCGGCGATGATGAGGCGGTGAAACGGAACGCACGCTGGGTCGCACTCTGGACGACGCTGATCACGTTTATCGTCTCGATTTTCCTGGTCACCGGTTTCGATCGCGCTATCCCCGATTTCCAGTTCGTCGAAGACCATCCGTGGCTTGGCGGCGTGATCCGCTATCATCTCGGCGTCGACGGAATTTCGCTTCCGTTCGTGATGCTGACGACGATGATCATGCCGATTTCGATCCTCGCGAGCTTCCGCTCAGTCGAGATGTGCGTGAAGGAGTACATGATCGCGTTTCTGGTTCTGGAAACGCTGATGGTCGGCACATTCGCGGCGCTCGATCTCGTTCTCTTTTACGTTTTCTTCGAAGGCGGCCTGATCCCGATGTTCCTGATTATCGGCATTTGGGGCGGCAAACGCCGCGTTTATGCGAGCTTCAAGTTCTTCCTCTATACGCTCCTGGGCTCGGTCCTGATGCTTCTCGCCATCATGGCGATGTATTTGGAGGCGGGGACGACCGATATCGCGAAGCTCTTGACGCACGATTTCCCGCGGGTCTGGCAGCCGTGGCTGTTCCTCGCGTTTCTCGCGTCGTTCTCGGTGAAGCTGCCGATGTGGCCGGTGCACACGTGGCTTCCGGATGCGCATGTGGAAGCGCCGACGGCGGGCTCCGTGATCCTCGCGGCGATCCTGCTGAAGATGGGCGGCTACGGTTTCCTGCGCTTCAGCCTGCCGATGTTCCCGCATGGTTCGGAGATGTTCGCGCCGCTGATGTTTACGCTTTCCGTAGTTGCGATCGTCTACACGTCGCTCGTCGCGATGATGCAGGAGGATATGAAGAAGCTGATCGCATATTCCTCCGTCGCGCATATGGGCTTTGTCACGCTTGGCATGTTCTCGCTTTCGCGCGAAGGATTGCAGGGTGCGGTTTTCCAGATGGTTTCGCACGGCTTTGTCTCGGGCGCGCTCTTCCTTTGCGTCGGTGTCGTTTATGACCGGCTGCATACGCGCGACATCGACGCCTATGGCGGCCTCGTCAATCGGATGCCGATCTACGCGATGGTCTTCATGGTCTTCACCCTGGCGAATGTGGGTTTGCCTGGGACATCGGGTTTTGTCGGGGAATTCCTGACGCTGCTTGCCGTCTTCAAGGCGAACCCGAATGTGGCCTTCTTCGCAACACTCGGCGTTATCCTGTCGGCGGGATATGCGCTTTGGCTTTATCGGCGCGTCATTTTCGGGGCGCTCACAAAGCCCAGCTTGCAAGGTATGCTCGACCTCACGCCGCGCGAAATCGCGCTGTTCGTACCGCTTTTGATCCTGACGGTTTTGTTCGGCTTCTGGCCAGGTCCGATCCTGGATACGAGCGCAAATTCCGTGGCGCTCGTTGTTGATCGTGCCCAGGCGGCGATCGGCGGCTTGCAGAAGGCCGCGATGCTGATGGGGGCGCAATGATGCATTTCACGTTGCCGATGTTCGGGCCGATCTTGCCGGAGCTGCTCGTGCTTGCGGGCGCGCTTGCGCTTTTGCTGCTCGGTGCCATGCGCGGCGAGAAAGCTGTCGGTATCATCGACATGGCCGCGGTCGTGATTTTGCTCATCGCTGCCGTTCTCGTGATCTTCGAGCCCGGTACGCGCACGGAAGCCTTTAGCGGCAGCTTCGTCATCGACAATTTCTCCCGCTTTATGAAAGGCCTTGTGCTGATCGGCTCTGCTTCGGCGGTCGTGATGTCCATCGACTTCTTCCGCGCCAAGCACATTCGCCGCTTCGAGTTCGGCATTCTCGTACTCACCTCGACCGCCGGCATGATGGTGATGGTCTCGGCGCGCGATCTCGTGATGCTCTATCTCGGCCTCGAACTGATGTCGCTTTCGCTCTATGTCATCGCGTCGATCGATCGTGACAATCTTCGCTCCACGGAAGCAGGGCTGAAATACTTTGTACTCGGTGCGCTTTCATCCGGCATGCTGCTCTATGGCGCATCTCTGATTTACGGCTTTACAGGAACAGTGACCTTCGCCGGGGTTGCGGAAGCCGTCAAACAATCCGCGCCTATCGGGCTCATCTTCGGACTGGTTTTTCTTTTTACCGGCCTTGCCTTCAAGGTATCCGCGGTCCCGTTCCATATGTGGACGCCCGATGTCTATGAAGGCGCACCGACGCCTGTGACGGCGTTTTTCTCGGCGGCGCCGAAGGTAGCGGCGATTGCGCTTTTCCTGCGCGCAGCGCTCGACGCGTTTCCGACGATCGTGCCGCAGTGGCAGCAAATCATCATTTTCATCTCGATCGCGTCCATGATCCTCGGTGCATTCGCCGCGATCGGCCAGCGGAATATCAAGCGCCTGATGGCCTATAGCTCAATCGGACATGTCGGCTATGCGCTGATTGGGCTTGCCGCCGGCACGGCGCAAGGCGTGCAGGGTGTTTTGGTGTATATGGCGATTTACGTCGCCATGACGCTTGGAACGTTCGCTTGCATTCTCGCGATGCGCAGAAAAAGCGGCATGGTGGAGGAGATCGATCAGCTCGCGGGGCTCGCGCGTACGCAACCGATCGTCGCCATGTTCTTCGGTGCGCTTCTATTTTCGCTCGCGGGTATCCCGCCGCTCGCGGGATTCTTCGCGAAATTCTACGTGTTTCTCGCCGCAATCGATGCAAAGCTTTATGCTTTGGCGGTGATCGGTGTCGTGACCAGCGTGGTCGGCGCTTATTATTATCTTCGCATCGTCAAGATTATGTACATGGACGAACCTGCCGACGCATTTCTTCCCATGCCGAACGGGTTGCGCGTGATCCTCGGCGTCTTCGGGTTGTTCACGATTCTGTTCTTTGTCTACCCGTCGCCTTTGGTTGCGGCCGCGGAAGCTGCCGCTAAATCACTGTTCTAATGGACAAATTTCCCGCCCGAGCGGGCACGATCCCGGTGTCGTGGTTCGAAACCATCGGCTCGACCAACGCGGAGGCGCTCACGCGAGCCGCCAGGGGCGAGCGTGGACCGCTGTTCATCGCCGCCGAACGGCAGAGCGCGGGGCGAGGTCGGCGAGGGCGCGCATGGATTTCGGAACCTGGCAATCTCCACGCGACTTTGCTGATCGCCGATCCCGCACCGCCCGCCGTAAGTCCGCAGCTTTGTTTTGTCGCAGCGCTTGCGTTGCATGATGCTGTGCTCGACGGTTGCGCCGGGCTTGCGCCCACAAGATTGAAATTAAAATGGCCGAACGATCTCCTGCTTGACGGTGCGAAAACGGCCGGAATCCTGATCGAAGGCACGGCGCTTGCAGACAATCGGATCGCGGTTGCGATCGGCTTCGGCGTAAACTGCAAACATCATCCTTCGGATACGCCGTTCCCGGCGACCGACCTTGCACGGGCGGGCTCCGATCTTTCGCCGGTCTCGCTTCTCGCAAAGCTGGGTATGCGTATGGAGGAGCGCCTGAAAGAATGGAATCGCGGCGAAGGATTTTCCGCGACGCGCGCCGCCTGGCTTTTGCGCGGGCAAGGGATTGGTGACGAGATTGAGGTACGCTTGCCTCAGCGGAATCTTAACGGCATCTTCGAATCGATCAATGAGCAGGGCGAGCTTGTCCTGCGTCGTCCGGACGGCGAACGGCAGGCGATATCCGCCGGCGATATATTTCCCTTGAACGCGAAAGCGGGCTGACGTGCCGAATTATCAAGAACTTGTATTCGTACCGCTCGGCGGCGTCGGTGAGATCGGGATGAATCTCGCGCTTTACGGCTTGCGCTCCGGCAATGAGCGGGAGTGGCTCTGCGTGGACATGGGCATATCCTTTGCCGATGCGGAGGTGCCGGGCATCGATATCATCCTTCCGGACGTGCAGTTTCTCGAAAAGGAACGAAAACATCTGAAAGGGATCGTGCTCACGCATGGCCACGAAGACCACGTCGGCGCGATGTACGATCTGTGGCCGCGTTTCAAGGCGCCGGTGTTCGCGACACCGTTCACGACGGCGCTTTTGGAATCGAAGCGCGCGATGGAGGAGGGGGCGTCACCCATTCCGGTGAAGATCGTGAAACAAGGCGGACGGGTGCAGATCGGATCGTTTGACATCGAATTCGTGCCGGTCGCGCATTCAATTCCGGAGAGCAACGCGCTTGCGATCCGGACGCCGCTCGGACTCGTGGTTCACACCGGGGACTGGAAGATTGATCCTACGCCGGTTGCAGGAACGACAACCGACGAAAAGCGGATGCGTGAACTCGGGGAGGAGGGCGTGCGTGCGGTTGTCGCGGACTCCACGAACGCGATCCGCGACGGAATATCTCCCTCGGAAACCGACGTCGCCAAGAGCCTCGAAGAGATCGTTAAGAACGCGAAGGGGCGTGTCGCCGTCACGACATTCGCGTCGAACGTCGCGCGTATCCGCTCGGCGGCGCTTGCGGCGCAGGCGGCTGGGCGGGAGGTTGTCGTTGTCGGGCGCGCGATGGAGCGCGTTATCAATGTCGCGCGCGAGATGGGATATTTCGCGGGCGTGCGGCCGTTCCGCGCCCCCGACGCCTACACGAGCCTGCCGCGCAAGGAGACGCTCGTTCTTCTTACCGGCAGCCAGGGCGAGCCGCGCGCGGCGCTTGCGCGCATTGCGAATGACGACCATCCGGATATCGAGCTCGATCGGGGCGACACGCTGATTTTTTCGTCGCGCACGATTCCGGGCAACGAAAAGCCGGTGAATCGCATCTTGAACGAAATGATTCGGCGCGGCGTGCACGTGATTACCGACAGGACGCATCTCGTCCACGTTTCGGGGCATCCGCGGCGCGACGAGATGGCGAAGCTCTATCAATGGCTGAAGCCGCAGCTCGTCGTGCCAGTCCATGGCGAAGCGCTGCATCTTTCGGAACATGCGGCACTTGCACGCGCGCAAGGGGTGCCGGAAATCGCGCTTTGCGGCGATGGCGACGTGCTGCGGCTCGCGCCGGGGCCGGCAGAGGTGATCGATGAAGTACCGGCAGGCCGTGTCTATCGTGACGGACAGATACTGGTGGACGCGCAATCCGCGACGATTTCCCAGCGCCGCAAGCTCGGCTTCGCAGGCGTTGTCTCGGTAGCGCTCGCACTCGGAGATCAGGGGGAGCTGCTCGGGCAGCCGGAGGTGCAATTCGCGGGACTGCCCGAATTCGCGCCGGCCAACGAACCGATGGAAAATTTCATTTTGGATGCGATCTACGACGGCCTCGATTCCATGCCGAAACAGCGCCGGCGCGATCCGGAAGCGATCGAGGAAACTGTCGCGCGTGCGATCCGCGGAAAAGTGAACGAGGTTTGGGGCAAAAAGCCCTTGTGCCATGTGATGGTGCTGCGGGTATAACGCGAGCGGAGGAGTATATGATCGGCCGGCTCAATCATGTGGCGATCGCGGTCAAGGATTTGCAGGCCGCTGCCAGGACCTATCGTGACACGCTCGGCGCTGAAGTTTCAGAAGCCGTGCCGCAGCCCGATCATGGCGTGACTACGATCTTCATCAATCTGCCCAACACCAAGATCGAGCTTTTGGAGCCGCTCGGCGCGAGCTCGCCGATTGCGAAATTTCTCGAGCGCAATCCCGACGGCGGGATCCACCACATTTGCTATGAGGTCGAGGATATCAAAGCGGCTCGCGACCAGATGAAAGCACAGGGCGCACGCGTACTCGGCGACGGCGAGCCGAAAATCGGCGCGCACGGGAAGCCGGTGCTTTTTCTGCATCCGAAGGATTTTTTCGGTACGCTGGTCGAGCTGGAGCAGGCGTGATGATTTCCTCGATCGTCTTCGGCATCGCAGTCTATGTCGTCATCTGGTGGATCGTGCTGTTTGCGGTGCTGCCCTGGGGCGTGCAGAGCCAGGCAGAGCGCGGCCGGGTTACGCGCGGCAGCGAGCGTGGAGCGCCGGTAAAGCCATTGATGAAGAAAAAGATTGCTGCGACGAGCGTAATCGCGGCGATCATTCTCGCGATCGGCTATGGCCTTTGGTATAGCGGCTTCGTCGAGCAGTACATTGTGCCGCAGTACGCGGCGGATCGGGCGGGGTAACGCAAAGAAAAAGGCGAGCCGTTGGCTCGCCTCTGAAAAGTTTCCGCTTATATTTGCCGCGCCTTTGGCGCGATTGACCGCGGATTTCCTCCCCCGACTTGGACCTTTCCCGCGAACTGCGGGACGGACATTCGGCGTAACTCTAGTCTATGCCGAAAACTTCGCTCTTGTCATGTTAACGACGCAATTTAGCCTTCCGCATTGCAGCAATTGGTGAGGAAGGGGACTAACCCCCTTGTGATTCCGGAATCTTCCACGTTCACTCGCTCCTCATTCATCGCCACGAATCGAAGCCAATCCATGCGTCTTTCCCGATACTTTCTGCCTATTTTGCGCGAGACCCCGAAGGAATCCGAAATCGTCTCGCATCGTCTGATGCTGCGCGCGGGCATGCTCCGGCAGGAAGCGGCGGGCATCTATGCGTGGCTGCCTTTGGGTTTTCGCGTACTCAAGAAGATCGAGCAGATCGTTCGGGAGGAAATGAACCGGGCGGGGGCGGTGGAGCTTTTGATGCCGACCTTGCAGCTCGCGGATCTCTGGCGCGAAAGCGAGCGCTATGAAGCCTACGGCCCCGAAATGCTGCGCATCCAGGACCGGCATAAACGCGAGTTGCTCTATGGGCCGACCAACGAGGAAATGATCACCGAGATTTTTCGCGCCTATGTGCGTTCCTACAAAAATCTCCCGCTCAATCTCTATCACATCCAGTGGAAATTCCGTGACGAGCAGCGGCCTCGCTTCGGCGTGATGCGCGGACGCGAATTTCTGATGAAGGACGCCTATTCGTTCGACATCGATGAAGCCGGCGCCAGGCTTTCATATAACCGCATGTTCGTCGCTTATTTGCGTACATTCGCCCGCATGGGGCTGAAAGCGATCCCCATGCGCGCCGAAACCGGGCCGATTGGAGGCGATCTTTCGCACGAATTCATCATCCTCGCGGAAACCGGCGAATCCGGTGTGTACTGCAACAAGGATGTGCTCAACTTGCCGGTCCCCGGCGAAGACATCGATTACAACGGCGACCTCACGCCAATTGTGCGCGAATGGACGGCGCCCTATGCGGCGACGGAGGACGTGCACGACGCCACGCGTTTCGAGCGCGAAGTCCCCGCCGAAAAACGCATTCATACTCGCGGTATTGAAGTCGGGCAGATCTTCTATTTTGGCACGAAATATTCGGTACCTATGAAGGCGACGGTCACGGGCCCCGACGGTGCGGAAAAGCCCATTCACGGCGGTTCCTACGGTGTCGGCGTATCGCGGCTTGTCGGTGCCATTATTGAGGCCTCGCATGACGAGGCAGGCATAAAATGGCCGGAAGCCGTCGCGCCGTTCAAAGTCGGTCTTCTCAATCTCAAGCAGGGCGATAGTGCCACCGACGCAGCCTGTGAAAAACTATACCGTGAACTGAATACACGAGGCGTGGATGTGCTCTATGATGACACCGACGAACGGGCGGGGGCCAAGTTCGCGAGCATGGATCTGATCGGCTTGCCCTGGCAGGTGATCGTAGGTCCGAAAGGCCTTGCGGATGGAAAGGTGGAATTGAAACGCCGTTCGGACGGATCGCGCGAAAACGTCTCGCCAGCAGACGTGCTCGCCCGGCTTGCGCCCTAGCGGCGGGGGAAACCTATGGCGGCACGGACTGGCACGCTTCCTTTTTCGGCTTTCGAGTGGATGTTGTCGTTGCGCTATTTGCGCGCTCGCCGGAAGGAAGGCTTTATCTCGGTGATCGCCGGGTTTTCGTTCCTCGGGATCATGCTTGGCGTTGCGACCCTCATCATCGTAATGGCGGTGATGAACGGTTTTCGCAAAGAACTGATGTCGAAAATTCTCGGCATCAACGGACACGTGCTGGTGCAGCCCTTGGAATCCGCGATGACCGACTATGCGGAAGTGGCCAAGCGCATTTCCGCGATCAAGGGCGTCACGCTTGCGGTTCCGCTGGTCGAAGGCCAGGCGCTTGCGTCCTCACCGTTTCAGGCGGGGGGTGTGCTGGTACGCGGCGTGCGTGAAGAAGACCTGAAACGATTGCCCGCGATCGGCAACGGCTTAAAAGCCGGAACGCTCGAAGGCTTCGACGGCGGGCAAGGTGTTTTGATCGGCAAACGCCTTGCGGACAATTTATCGGTGCGCGCGGGCGATCAAATTACACTCGTCGCGCCGCGCGGCGCCGTGACCCCCATGGGAACCACGCCGCGGATCAAGTCCTATAAAATTGCAGGTCTGTTCGAGATCGGCATGTCCGAATACGATCAGGTGTTCGTGTTCATGCCGCTCCCCGAAGCGCAAGCCTATTTCAACCGGCCGGGGGACGTGAGCGCAATCGAGGTTTACACGGACGATCCCGACAAGATCGATACGTTCCGGAAAGAAATCAACGAGAAAGCGGGAAGGCCGGTTTACCTCGTTGACTGGCGGCAAAGGAACGCGACTTTCTTCAACGCACTGCAGGTCGAGCGCAACGTCATGTTCCTGATTTTGACGCTGATCGTGCTGGTCGCGGCGCTCAATATCGTTTCCGGCCTAATCATGCTTGTGAAGGACAAGGGGCATGATATCGCGATCCTGCGTACGATCGGCGCTACGCGCGGCGCCATTCTGCGCGTGTTCCTGATCACCGGCGCGAGCATCGGCGTACTCGGCACACTCGTCGGTTTCGTGCTCGGGCTGATCGTGTGCATGAATATCGAGGATATCCGGCGTTTCATCTCGTGGCTTTCCTCGACGGAACTGTTCTCGCCCGAGCTGTATTATCTGAGCAAACTACCCGCGGACGTGGATTCCGGCGAAACCATAGCTGTTCTGCTTATGGCGCTGGCTCTGTCGTTTCTTGCGACTCTTTATCCGGCGTGGCGGGCGGCGCGCCTCGATCCCGTCGAAGCGCTGCGGTACGAGTAAGCGTGATGGCTGAACAACCTGCCCTGCATCTCGATGGCATAACAAGGCGTTTTCGGCAGGGCGGCGCTATTCTTGAAATTTTGCGCGGTGCCAATCTTTCGGTATGGCCCGGAGAAGCGGTTGCGCTGATCGCGCCTTCAGGCGCGGGCAAATCGACGCTCTTGCAGATCGCGGGATTGCTCGAATATCCGGACGGCGGCGAGGTCTTTATCGGCGGCCGCCCGACGACGGGGCTGCCGGACACGGAACGGACCGATGTTCGCCGCTCGGATATCGGTTTCGTTTACCAGTTTCATCATCTCTTGCCGGAATTTTCGGCGTTAGAGAATGTAATGCTGCCGCAGATGATCTACGGCCTCGATAAAAAAGAGTCGCGTACACGCTCCGCCGAGCTTTTGACGTTTCTGGGTCTCGGCAAACGCCTCGATCATCGCCCTGCTGAACTCTCCGGCGGCGAGCAGCAGCGTGTCGCGATCGCGCGCGCGGTCGCGAATGCACCGCGCGTGCTTTTGGCGGACGAGCCGACCGGAAACCTAGATCCGCATACGGCGGATCATGTGTTCGCGACGCTCTCGAAGCTCGTAAACGCGTCGGGATTTGCGGCTGTGATTGCCACACACAACATGGAACTTGCCTCGCGCATGCACCGGCGGGTTACGATCCGGGAAGGCGAGATTGTCGAGCTAGAATAGCGTTCAAAACTCGAACCCTGGCTGGACGAGCGCTCAAGGCCGCGCAACGATAGGCGAAAGAATCATCGGAGAGAGCCTTGGCAAAATCCGCTGAGGAGGTGGGCTTCGTCCATCTCCACGTTCATTCGTCGTTTTCGCTCCTGGAAGGCGCGCTGAAAATTCCGCAGCTTGCGGAATTGGCGAAGGCCGACGGGCAGCCCGCGCTTGCGCTGACCGACACTGGCAATTTGTTCGGCGCGCTGGAATTCTCTCAAAAGATGGAAAGCGCAGGGGTTCAGCCAATCGTCGGCTGCTCGCTCGCAGTCAAATTCGGCGATGAGCCAGCGGCAAGGACCGGCGGACACGTGCAGCGCCTCCCGCGCATCGTTTTGCTGGCGGCAACCGAACAAGGCTACCGCGAATTGATGGCGCTCGTCTCGAAGAGCCATCTTGAGACAGCCGAGAGCGCCGAGCCGCACGTGACCTTCGCATGGCTCAAGCAGCATGCCGCCGGGATCATTGCGCTCACAGGCGGACCGGATGGGCCGATCGATAAGGCCATTGTCTCAGACCGAATTGATCTCGCGAAATCGCGCCTGCAATCGCTCGCCGAGATTTATCACGACCGCCTCTATGTCGAATTGCAACGGCACAATCTCGATGTCGAGCGTGCTGCGGAGGGCGGTCTGATCGATCTCGCATACGAACTGGCTCTTCCTCTAGTTGCGGCCAACGAGCCTTATTTTTCGACCCGCGCGGACTACGAAGCGCATGACGCGCTGATTTGTATCGCAGGCGGCAGATTGGTTTCCGAAACGGATCGGCGCCAGCTCACGCCGGAGCATCGCTTCAAGACGCGTACGGAGATGATGGCGCTGTTCGCCGATTTGCCTGAAGCGCTCGCGAATACCGTCGAAATCGCGCAACGCTGCTCCTACTGGCCGAAGAGCAGGGCGCCGATCCTGCCGCGCTTTTCGGTGGGTGGAAAAGAGACGGACGAAGTGGCCGAGCTCCGCGCGCGCGCGGAAGCGGGCCTCACGGCGAGGATCAAAGCGCATGGCGTGACCGCGGGTTCCACTGAGGAAGAATACCGGCAGCGCCTCCGCTTCGAACTCGACGTGATTTCCCGCATGAATTACGCGGGGTACTTTCTGATTGTTTCCGATTTCATTCAGTGGGCGAAGAAGGAGGGCATTCCGGTGGGGCCGGGGCGCGGCTCAGGCGCGGGCTCGCTCGTTTCCTACGCACTCACCATCACCGATCTCGACCCAATCCGCTTCGGGCTCCTGTTCGAACGCTTCCTCAATCCCGAACGTGTGTCGATGCCCGATTTCGACGTCGATTTCTGCCAGAACCGGCGCGACGAAGTGATCCGCTACGTGCAGGAACGCTACGGGCGCGAGCAGGTGGCGCAAATCATCACCTTCGGCTCGCTGCAGGCACGCGGGGTCATGCGGGATGTCGGGCGCGTTCTGGAGATGCCGTACGGGCAGGTGGATCGCCTCTGCAAACTGATCCCGATCAACCCCGCACATCCTGTGACACTGAAGCAGGCCATCGAGGACGAGCCGAGATTGCAGGAAGCGCAGAAAGAAGACGCGCGGGTGAAGCGCGCCTTCGACATCGCGCTGAAGCTCGAAGGGCTCTATCGCCACGCCTCGACCCATGCCGCCGGTATTGTGATCGGCGACCGGCCGCTCGCCGAACTCGTGCCGCTTTATCGCGATCCGAAATCCGACATGCCCGCGACCCAGTTCAATATGAAATGGGTGGAGCAGGCGGGTCTCGTCAAATTCGACTTCCTCGGCTTGAAAACGCTCACAGTCATCGAAACCGCCGTGAATCTGCTGCGCAAGCGCGGTGTCGTCATCGATATTCAGAAGATTCCGCTCGATGACGCCAAAACCTACGAGATGATTTCCCGCGGCGACACGGTCGGCGTGTTCCAGATTGAAAGTTCGGGCATGCGCAAGGCGATCATCGAAATGCGCCCGGACCGCTTCGAGGACATCATTGCGCTCGTTGCACTCTATCGTCCGGGCCCGATGGCGAATATCCCGACTTATAATGCGCGCAAGCACGGTTACGAAAAGCCGGACTACATCCATCCGAAACTCGAAGAGGTGCTGAAAGAAACGTTTGGCGTCATTGTCTATCAAGAGCAAGTGATGCAAGCCGCGCAGTTGCTCGCGGGTTATTCGCTCGGTGAAGCCGATCTCCTGCGGCGCGCGATGGGCAAAAAGATCCGCAAGGAAATGCAGGCGCAGCGCGAGCGTTTTGTCACGGGCGCGACCGAGCGCGGGGTGCGGCGGGACCAGGCGGACGCGATTTTCGATCTCCTGGAGCGCTTTGCCGAATACGGCTTCAACAAGAGCCACGCCGCTGCTTACGCCCTCGTTTCCTATCAGACCGCCTATCTCAAGGCGAATTACCCGGTCGAATTTCTCGCGGCCTCCATGTCGCTCGACATGGACAACACCGACAAGCTCGCGGACTTCCGCCGCGAGGCGGTGCGCATGGGAATCGAGGTGGTCGCACCTTCGGTAAACTTGTCGGAGCGCCAATTCGCTGTCCGGGATGGAAAAATCATTTATGCGCTTGCCGCCATCAAAGGCGTCGGCACCCATGCGGTCGAAAGCATTGAGCGCGCGCGCCGGGACAAGCCGTTTACCGATCTCGCCGATTTCGCGGGAAGGATCGAACCGCGTGCGCTCAACAAGCGGACGCTGGAAAGCCTGATCGCGGCCGGCGCGCTCGATTGCCTGGAGCCGAACCGCGCCCGTGCGTTTGCGGCTGTCGATACGCTTCTTGCTTATGCTCAACGAAGCGGCGCTGATGCGGCTTCCGGTCAAGCGCAGCTTTTTGGCGGCGGAGCGGCGACCGCTATTCGTTTACCGGACGCGACGCCGTGGCTCCCTGCCGAGCGCCTGAAGCGCGAATATGACGCGATTGGATTTTTTCTCTCCGGCCATCCGCTCGACGATTACCAGGCCGCGCTCGCAAGGCTTCGGGTGCAGCAATGGGCGGATTTCTCGCGTGCGGTGCGGGCGGGGCAGACCGCAGGGCGGCTCGCGGCAACCGTCGTTTCGCGTCAGGAGAAGCGCATCAAGTCGGGCGCGAAAATGGGAATCATCGGCTTCTCCGACCCGACCGGACACTACGAGGCGGTGATTTTCTCCGAAGGCCTGGCGCAGTATCGCGAACTTCTCGAGCCCGGTACCGCCGTCATCTTGCAGGCGGGAGCGGAATTGCAGGGCGAGGATGTGCGCGTGCGAATTCATGGCGTCGAGTCACTCGATGCCGCCGCCGCCAAAGGCCAGCGCGGGTTGCGGGTGTTTCTTAATTCGCCCGAGCCGGTCCCTATCGTCAGCGACCGGCTCAGGCCCGAGGCCCCCAAAAACGGCGAGAAACTGGGCGAAATCTGCTTTGTGCTGAGCCTCAAGGACGGTTCGGAAGTGGAGGTGAAACTTCCCGGCCGCTATCCGATTTCACCCCAGATCGGCGCCGCCATGAAGGCGGTTCCCGGCGTCGCGGCGGTCCAGGAAATGTGAGACTTTTCACGCCCTTGCGCCGCCATCTTTCAGCCCCTATAAGCCTCGCCATCACGCACGCGGGCTAGCTTGCCTGGAAACAGGACGGCATCCGGTGCTGGGCAAACGCCCGGCTCGGCCCGCGGAGGCTTAACCGGTAGAGGAAAACATGGCGCTACCCGACTATTCGATGCGCCAGCTTTTGGAAGCTGGCGTTCACTTTGGCCATCAGGCCCATCGCTGGAATCCGAAGATGGCGCAATACATCTTCGGCACCCGCAATAACATCCACATCATCGATCTCGCGCAAACCGTGCCGATGCTGCACAAGGCATTGGAGGCGGTGAGCGACATCGTCGCCAAAGGCGGCCGCGTGCTTTTCGTCGGCACCAAGCGGCAGGCGGCGGACGCCGTCGCGGAGGCGGCAAAGCGCAGCGCGCAATATTTCGTGAATTCCCGCTGGCTCGGCGGCACGCTCACCAACTGGAAGACGATCTCAAATTCGATTCAGCGTCTCAAGAAGATCGAGGAGATGCTCTCGTCGGAAGCGGCGGGAGGCTACACCAAGAAAGAGCGGCTGACGCTTGCGCGCGAGAAGGAAAAACTCGAGCGCTCACTCGGCGGCATCCGCGATATGGGCGGCGTTCCCGATCTCGTGTTCGTGATTGACACCAACAAGGAAGACATCGCGATCAAGGAAGCGCGCCGGCTCGGCATTCCGGTCGCGGCGATTGTCGACACCAACTCCGATCCGGACGGAATCGCTTTCCCGATTCCGGGCAATGACGACGCGGGACGCGCGATCACGCTTTACTGCGACCTCATGTCGAAAGCCGTGATCGACGGCATTTCACGCGCGCAGGGCGAGTCCGGTATCGATGTCGGCGCGCTGGAAAAGCCGCCGGTCGAAGAATTGCCGCAGGAGAAGGCCGAGTGGGAAAGCTTCGAGCCGCTGCCGGGCCCCCGCGGCGCGCCGGACGATCTCAAGAAGCTCCATGGCGTGAGCCCGGTGATCGAGAAGAAGCTGAACGACCTTGGCTTCTTCCATTACTGGCAGCTTGCGGGCCTCAACAAGAACGACGCACACCATCTCGGTGAGACCGTCGGCTTGCCCGGCCGCATCGAAACCTGGATCGCCGAAGCGAAAGCCCTTTCGGCCGAAACTGAGTAATTGGAGCAATCATGGCTGAAATCACGGCGAGCCTCGTCAAGGAGCTTCGCGACAAAACCGGCGCCGGCATGATGGACTGCAAGGCGGCGCTCAACGAGACGAAGGGCGACATCGAAGCCGCGGTCGACTGGCTGCGAAAGAAGGGTCTCGCGAAAGCTGCGAAGAAGGCGGGCCGCGTCGCGGCGGAAGGACTCGTCGGCGTCGCCGTCGAAGACAAGAAAGGCGTCGTCGTCGAGGTGAACTCGGAGACGGATTTCGTCGCGCGTAACGAGCAGTTCCAGGGCCTCGTGAAGCTGATCGCCGAGACGGCGTTGCATCAAGGCGCGGACGTCGAGAAAGTCAAAAAGACAAAGGCAGGCGGTTCGACGATCGAGGAAGCGATCGCGAATGCGATCGCCACCATCGGCGAGAACATGACCTTCCGCCGTGCGGCGGGGCTGTCGGTCGGCGAAGGCGCCATCGGCGCCTATACGCACAGCTCGGTTTCGGACGGTCTCGGCAAGATCGGCGTTCTGGTCGCGCTCGAATCGAAGGGAAATCCGGCGGAGCTTGCGATTTTCGGCCGGATGGTTGCGATGCACGTCGCTGCCACAAACCCGCTCGCAGTCGACTCGAAAGGGATCGACGAAGCAGTCATCAAGCGCGAGCGTGATGTTCTCGCCGAAAAGGCAAAGGCCTCGGGCAAGCCCGCGAACGTGATCGAAAAGATCGTCGATAGCGGCCTCAAGACCTATTTCAAGGAAGTCACGCTGATCGAGCAGGCCTATGTTCACGAGCCTTCGAAATCGGTCGCGCAAGCGGTGAAGGAAGTTGAGGGTAAGCTTGGCCACCCCATCGCGATCAAAGGATTCGTACGTTACGCTCTCGGGGAGGGCGTTGAGAAACAAGAACAGGACTTCGCGGCTGAAGTCGCGGCGGCAACCCGTACGAACTGATCGCAAAGGGGGCGGATCAGATGGCAAAGCCCCAATACAAACGAGTGCTCGTTAAGGTTTCCGGAGAAGCGCTGCTCGGAAGCGAGAGCCTCGGATTACACGCGCTGACGCTGAACAAGATCGCTAAAGATCTCGTGGATGTCAGAAAGCTCGGCGTGGAAGTCGCGGTCGTGATCGGCGGCGGCAATCTTGTACGCGGGGCAATGCTGGCGGATACCGGGATTGAGCGAGCGACCGCCGACGCCATGGGCATGCTTGGTACGGTTATGAATGCGCTAGCGCTCGAAGACGCGATCAAGAAGCAAGGCGCAACGGTACGAACGCTCTCCGCGATCCCGATGGCGACCATCTGCGAGCCTTATTCGCATCAACGCGGGCTGCGCCACCTGAGCGCGGGGCACATCGTCATGCTCGCCGGCGGCACGGGCAATCCTTATTTCACGACTGATACAACGGCGGCTTTGCGCGCCGCCGAGCTCCGCTGTGAGGCTATTTTTAAAGCGACGAGTGTCGACGGTGTCTATGACTCGGACCCGAAGCAAAACCGCGATGCGAAACGCTTTGACCGGCTCACGCATGACGAGGCCTTGAAGCGTAATTTGAAGGTGATGGACGCGTCCGCCTTCGCGCTTGCCCGCGAGGCCAAGCTGCCTATCATTGTATTTTCAATCCGTGAATCGGGCGCGATCGCAGCTGCCGTGAAGGGCGAGGGGAAGTCGACTGTCGTTCTTCCCTGATTGCGGAGCGTAAAAGCGTAGAGGTGCCAGATGAAACCCGGAGCTTTCGACCTAACCGACCTTAAGCGCCGCATGCAGGCTTCGATCGGCGTGCTCAAACAAGAGCTCGGCGGCCTTCGCACGGGCCGCGCGTCGCCGCATCTCGTGGAGCCGATTCAGGTCGAAGCGTATGGCTCGCACATGCCGATGAATCAGGTCGCGACGGTGAGCGTGCCCGAGCCGCGGCTGATTTCGATTCAGGTATGGGACAATTCAGTCGTCAAAGCCGTCGAGAAAGCGATCCGCGATTCCAATCTGGGGCTTAATCCTTCAACGGAGGGGACGACGGTTCGCATCCGGATTCCGGAGCTTAACCAAGAGCGGCGGCAGGAATTGGTGAAGGTCGCGCATAAATACGCGGAAGCGGCGCGCGTGGCCGTGCGGCATGTGCGCCGCGACGGCCTCGATCACCTTAAAAAACTCCAGAAAGACGGTCATGTGAGCGAGGACGAAATCAAGCGTCACGAGACCGAAGTGCAGAAAGCGACAGATCAATCGATTGCCGAGATCGACCAGGCACTTGCGCACAAAGAAAAAGAGATCATGTCGGTTTGAACCATCCGATGTCCGCCCCCGATCCAGTCCCTTCAACTACTGCGGCGTTGCTCGACCCGCCGCTTCATGTCGCAATCATCATGGACGGGAACGGCCGCTGGGCGGCGGCGCGCGGCCTGCCGCGCAGGGAGGGGCACCGGCGCGGTGTTGAAGCGCTCCGCCGCGCGGTGCGTGCCGTCGGCGAACTGGGCATTAAGATTCTCACGATCTACAGCTTCAGCGCGGAGAACTGGACGCGTCCTGCGGAGGAGATCGGCGACCTGATGGGGCTTCTGAAACGCTTCGTGCGAAAGGACCTCGCTGAATTGCACGAGAACGGCGTTCGCGTACGTGTGATTGGGGAACGTGCGGGTCTCGATCCCGAAGTACTTTCGCTGCTTCGGGAGGCGGAGGAGCTGACAAAATCGAATGAACGCACGACGCTTATTGTGGCGTTCAATTACGGCGGGCGGCAAGAGATCGCGCGGGCGGCACGCGAGCTTGCAATCGATGCCGTTGCCGGAAAAATCGATCCGGAGAAAATCGATCCAGCCGCGATCGAATCCCGGCTCTATACCGCCGGGCTACCGCCGCCCGATCTTGTTATTCGCACTAGCGGAGAGCAGCGCGTCTCGAACTTTTTGCTCTGGCAGGCGGCCTATGCCGAATTTGTTTTTTTGCCGATCAACTGGCCGGACTTCGACCGTACGGCGCTCGAAGAAGCGATCGGCGAATATCGCCGCCGCGAGCGGCGCTTTGGTGGGGTGACCGCGCGGGCCGGCGTGTGAGGAGCCGGTTGTGAGCGAATTGGGCCTCCGTATTTGTTCTTCCGTCGTGCTCGCGACGCTGGCCGTCCTTGTGACCTGGCTGGGCAGCCTTCCGTTCTATGTATTTTGGGTGATCGCGGCCGGCCTAATTTTTCTCGAATGGGCGAAGATCAGCGGGTACCGTCCGCCATGGCTTCTGGCGGGCGGGGTTTACGCGGGAGCTTTTCTTTCAGCGATGATTTTGTTGCGGGACGGGCCGCTGGGATTGGCTGCGATCCTCTGGCTGTTCGGAATGGTTTGGACGACCGATAGCGCGGCCTATCTTGCGGGCCGCGCGATCGGCGGCCGGAAACTCTGGCCCTCCGTCAGTCCCGGCAAAACATGGGCGGGCGCGATCGCGGGCACGATCGCCGGAGTTGCCGCGGGTCTTATCGTCCTCATCTTTTTCGGCATTCCGCTGCATTTCATGCACGGGGTTTTTGCACTCGTTATCGTTATTGCAGCTCAGCTTGGAGATTTGCTGGAGTCGGCGATCAAGCGGCGCTTCAAGGTCAAGGATACGAGTCATCTGATCCCCGGCCATGGCGGTGTGATGGACCGGTGCGACTCTCTGGCCGCCGCCTGCGTTGTTGCGCTAGTGTTGGGGGCAATTCGTTTCGTTCACACGCCCGCGCAAGGATTGCTTGCATGGTAAAAGCGGAAGCGCGGCGAAAGATTTCCGTCACAGTGCTCGGCGCCACGGGTTCGGTCGGGCAGAGCACGCTCGATCTTATTGCGCGCAATCCGGAGCGTTACGAAGTCGCGGCGCTCGTCGCCGGCCGCAACGCGAAGCAGCTTTCGGCGCTTGCACGCAAACACAACGCGCGCCTCGCGGTGATCGCCGAGCCCGAAGGCTATTCGGCGCTCAAGGAGTTGCTTTCCGGCTCGGAAACAAAAACCGCCGCGGGCCGCGCCGGCATGCTGGAAGCCGCGCAGATCGAAGCCGATGTCGTGGTCGCGGCGATTTCGGGCGCGGTAGGTCTTGAGCCGACGCTCGCGGCACTGCAAGCGAAGCGGCGCGTTGCGCTTGCCAACAAGGAGTGCCTTGTCTCCGCGGGCAAACTGTTCATGACAGCCGCGCGCACATCAGGCGCGACGGTGCTGCCGGTCGACTCCGAGCACAACGCAGTCTTTCAGGCGCTCATGGCGGGTCCGAAGGAAACGGTCGAATGCGTGACGCTCACGGCGTCGGGCGGTCCGTTCCGCACGCACAGCGCCGAGCGGCTTGCGCGTGTGACTCCCGAGGAGGCGCTTCGGCATCCGACCTGGTCGATGGGCGCGAAAATCACCATCGATTCCGCCACCCTCATGAACAAGGGGCTCGAGCTGATCGAAGCCCATCATCTGTTTTCGCTCCCGCCCGCGAAACTGGGCGCTGTGGTGCATCCGCAGTCCATCGTCCACGCGCTGGTCACCTTTCACGACGGTTCTGTGGTCGCGCAGCTGTCGGTGCCGGATATGCGGCTTCCGATTTCCTACTGTCTGAATTGGCCGGATCGTGCTGAGTGGGAAGCGCCGCGGCTCGATCTCGCGAAAGTGGGTACGCTTACTTTCGAGGCCCCGGACTACGCCCGCTTTCCTGCGCTGAAGCTTGCCCGTGAAGTGCTGGAAAAGGGGGGTGCCGCGCCGACCGTGCTGAATGCCGCGAATGAGGTCGCTGTGGAGGCGTTTTTGGCCCGGCGGATCGGTTTTAATGATATTTCCGGCTTGGTTCGGGACGTTTTGGCGCGGGCCGAGGAGGAGCGGCTGGCCGAGCCCAGAACGGCGGATGAAGCCATCGCCGTTGACCATACCAGCAGAAGTATCGCACGTACCCTCTTGCTCCAATTTGCCGCAAAGGCATCCTAGGCAGGTAAGAAATTGGAAGGGATGCGATAATGCAGGTTCTATCGAGTTTTGGGACGTTCGGTAGCTCGTTTCTCGGCTACGCAGTTCCCTTCCTGTTCGTGCTCACCATCGTGGTGTTCTTTCACGAGCTCGGCCATTTCTGGATCGCGCGCCGCTGCGGCGTGAAGATCGATGCCTTTTCGATCGGTTTCGGGCCGGAGCTTTTCGGCTTCTACGACCGCCACGGAACGCGCTGGCGCATCGCCGCCATTCCACTCGGCGGCTATGTTCGCTTTTTCGGCGACGACAGCGCAGCGAGCACGCCCGATCAGACGGCGCTCGCGAAAATGAACCAGGCGGAGCGCAAGGTTTCCTTTTTCTACAAACCCGTCGCGCAGCGCGCGGCGATTGTCGCGGCCGGGCCGATCGCGAATTTCATTCTCGCGATTTTAATTTTCGCCGGCATTTTCATGTTCTACGGCAAGCAAGCAAGCCCCGCGCGCGTGAACACCGTGTTCGCGGACAGCGCTGCCTCCGAGGCGGGCTTCAAGACCGGCGATCTGGTGCTCGCCATCGACGGCAAGAAGATCGACAACTTCATGGACATGCAGCGCATTGTCAGCGTCCATCCCGGCGAGACGCTCAGTTTCCTGGTTGAGCGCGATGGGAAAGAGATTGTCCTGAAGGCGACGCCGAAGCTCGACGAACACAAGGACCGGTTCGGCAACGTGCTCCGCATCGGCAGGCTTGGCATTACCGGTCTCATGGATCCGCCGGTTACCGTCGGGCCGCTTACAGCGCTCAGCATGGGGGTGGCGGAGACCTGGTTCATTGTGGACCGAACCTTCGCCTATATCGGCGGGATTATCGTTGGCCGGGAATCGCCCGATCAGCTCGGCGGTCCGTTGCGGATCGCGCAGGTTTCCGGCCAGGTTGCATCCATCAGCTTTACCGCTTTGATGCACCTTACGGCTGTACTCTCCGTGTCGATCGGGCTCCTGAACCTGTTTCCGGTGCCGTTGCTCGATGGCGGGCACCTTCTATTCTACAGTGTGGAAGCGATCCGGGGCCGCCCCTTGAGCGAAAAAGCCCAGGAAATGGGCTTCCGGATCGGGCTTGCGGTGGTGATCATGCTGATGATTTTCGCCACCTGGAACGACATTCTCCATCTGGCGTCGCTTTAGCGCCACAGGGTAAGAGGAAAATGCCAAAGGCGCTGGATCAGCCCCGATTTGGGCCCAATTTCGCCCTTTCGCTTCGGCAATTATTCTGAAACCGATCCGAGTCACTCTCGGCTTGGCCTGGGGGCGGGCAGGTCTTTGACGAATTTCGGTTTTTTGCGGGATTTTCGGGAATTTTCCTGCGTGAAAGTGCCCGAAAACGGAGAGGGGCGGCTTGCAAGTGCTTGTAAACCCTGTACAAGTTTTCTGGGCGGATCGAATCCAGGTACATTGGTATCTGGAAAGGGTGAAGTTTGCTCACGCATCATCGCCAGGTGGGGACGGCAGGTAGCGTATCGCATGAAATTTTTGGTCCGTGTCTTGGGGAGACTTGCGGTCGTAGCGACGCTGGCTTTTGCCGGGACAGCCGCCGTCACCGTTTACTCCGTCGCGACCGCGAGCGTCGCGAGCGCGCAGACAGTCAGCTCCATCGTCGTGCAGGGCAATCGCCGCGTCGATGTCGAAGCGATCCGCAGCTATGTCGGCATTCGCCCGGGCGAACGCGTCGATCCGATCAAGATCGACGACGCGCTGAAGGCGCTCTATGCGACCGGGCTTTTCTCCGACGTGAAGATCAACATGGGCAGCGGCGGCCGCCTGATCGTGACCGTCGTCGAGAACACGGTCATCAACCGGGTTGCGTTCGAAGGCAACAAGAAGGTCAAGGACGAAACCCTCGCGGCCGAAGTGCAATCGAAATCGCGCGGCCCATTGAGCCTGACCACGGTACAATCGGACGTTCAGCGCATCGTCGAGGTCTACCGGCGCAGCGGCCGGTACGACGTGCGTGTCGATCCGCAGATTATCGAACAGCCGAATGGCCGCGCCGACCTGATTTTCAAGATCGACGAAGGCGGCAAGACCACGATCAAGAAGATCGTCTTTGTCGGCAACAAGGCGTATTCCGACTGGAAGCTCAAGGATGTGATGTCCACGACCGTCACGACGTGGCTGAGCTGGATCAAGAATACCGACGTTTACGACCCAGACCGAGTCAACGCCGACCAGGAGGCGCTCCGCCGCTTCTATCTCCAACACGGCTATGCCGATTTCCGCATCGTGTCTGCGAATGTCGACCTCGACAAGGCGGCAGGCGGCTTTGTCATCACCATTACGGTCGATGAAGGCCAGCAATATCGCACCGGCACGGTCGACGTCGTTTCGAACGTGCGCGATCTCGATCCGGCGATAATCCGCGGTTTCGTGCGCACGAAATCCGGCGAGGTTTACAACGCCGAGCTGGTCGAGAAGTCGATCGAAAACATCACCATGGAGCTTGCCAAGCGCGGTTATGCGTTCGCGCAGGTGCGTCCGCGCGGCGACCGCGATTTCGAGGGGAAGAGGATCAATCTCGTCTACACGATCGATCAGGGATCGCGGGTCTATATCGAGCGCATCAACATCATCGGGAATACGCGCACGCGCGACTACGTCATTCGGCGTGAATTCGATCTCTACGAGGGCGACCCATATAATCACGCGCTCGTCAATCGCGCCGAGCGGCGGCTGAAGAATCTCGGCTACTTCAAGAACGTGAAGATCACGACCGAGCCGGGTTCCGCGCCTGACCGCGTGATCGTCAACGTCAACGTCGAGGACAATTTGACCGGCGAATTCTCGATCTCGGGCGGCTATTCGACGGCTGCCGGGTTTTTGGCGGAAGTCGCGCTCGGCGAGCGAAACTTTCTCGGCCGCGGGCAATATGTGCGCACTTCGGTCAGCTACGGCCAGTATCAGCGTGGCGCGCAGTTCTCGTTCTCGGATCCGTATCTGCTGGGACAGCGTGTCGGCGGCGGGTTCGATATTTTCTGGAACGAGCAATTGCCGAACAATTATCAAAGCTACAGCGTGTCTACGTATGGCGGTAACCTGAAATCGTCACTGCCGCTCAACGAAGAGATGTCGCTTGGGCTGCGCTATTCGATCTTTGAGCGCAAGCTGGATGTTTCTTCAGGCTTGAAAGACGGATGCCGGATGCTTTCAAATGGCACGGTCTGGCCGGTGGATCCTACCGGCGTTTCCTGTGACGGAACAAATTACACGACGACCCCGCCGACCACGGGTGGAACATTTGGCGGTGCTCCAATGGGAGGTACCGCTGGGACACTAATGGGCGGCCAGAATTACAATGCAAGTGAAGCATCTGCTGCGATCAAGCAGGCTTTGGGGCAGACCCTCACGTCTTCGGTCGGATACACGCTTGTGTGGAATTCGCTCGATAACAACAAGGATCCCACGTCGGGAAGCTACGCTGCGTTCAGCCAGGACTTCGCGGGGCTGGGCGGCGATACGCACTATCTGCGCAGCTCGGTCGACGCCCGCACTTATACGCCGCTGGGTGGCGACTTCACTGGCATGCTCCGCGGGCAGGCCGGTTATGTGACGCCGTTCGGCGGCAACCAGCTCAACATTCTTGACGGCTTCTTCAAGGGGCCGGAACTCGTGCGCGGCTTCCAGCCGGCGGGCATCGGGCCGCGTGACCTCGGCTCCAATTTCACCGATGCCGTCGGCGGCACAAAATATTGGGCTGCCACCGCCGAATTGCAATTTCCGCTTACTTTCATGCCGAAGGACCTCGGCTTGCGGGCCGCGATTTTCGCGGATGCTGGTTCGCTCTGGGGCTACAAAGGAGATACGAATTTTACACAATTCGGAACGCCATATAATGCGGGCGGCCTCAGCGGGGGGACTACTTGTCCTACAGCCGCGAACAAGACCAGTGGACCATCTTCCGTCTGTATCGCCGATAACAACATCATCCGTTCCTCGGTGGGCGTGAGCTTGATTTGGGCGTCGCCGTTCGGCCCGATCCGCTTCGACTTCGCGGAAGCGATCACAAAGGCATCCTACGACAAGACACAGTTCTTCCGCTTTACCGGCGGCACGCAGTTTTAAGACCTGACAAATTGGCGGCCGCCGCATTTCGTGCGGCCGGAAACCGTATGACAGAGCCGCAATTTTTCCGCCCCCGCGCGCCGCTTTCAGTTGCCGATATCGTGATGTTCACCGGCGCGGAAGCCGCTCCCGGCGCATCGCTCGACCGCAAAATCACCGGCGTCCGCCCGCTCGATCTCGCCGGCCCCGCCGATCTCACCTTTTTCGATAACGCGAAATTCCGCGGCGAGTTTCTCGCGACCGACGCGGGGGTCTGCCTGACGCGCGCGGAGCTTGCGGCGGACGCGCCGAAGCATCTCGCGGTGCTGGTGAGCAAGGACCCGTATCGTGCCTATGTCACGGTCGCGCACGAATTATTCAAGGACGATCTGAAACCGGCCGGTTTGTTCGGCGGGCGCGGGATCGCGTCGGGCGCTTCCGTCCATCCCGAAGCCAGGCTCGAGGACGGCGTCATCGCCGACCCCGGCGCGGTGATTGGCCCGCGCGCTGAAATCGGCGCCGGTACGCTGATCGGGGCAAACGCCGTGATCGGCGCCGGCGTGCGCATCGGCCGCGATTGCGTCATCGGCGCGAATGCGACGATCCAGTTCACGCTGATCGGCGACCGTGTCGTCATTCATCCGGGCGTTCACATCGGCCAGGACGGTTTCGGCTATGTCCCGGGCAAGGCTGGGCATATCAAGGTGCCGCAAACGGGCCGCGTCATCATCCAGGATGACGTCGAGATCGGCGCGGGCACGACCGTCGATCGCGGCGCGCATCGCGACACCATGATCGGCGAGGGCACGAAGATCGACAATCTCGTGCAGATCGCTCACAACGTTTCGATCGGCCGGCATTGCGTGATCGCCGGCCATGTCGGCATTTCCGGAAGCTGCACGCTCGGCGACTACGTGATGCTGGGCGGGAATGTGGGCCTTGCCGACCACGTTAACGTTGGCGACGGAGCCCAGCTTGCGGCGAGGAGCGGCGTGATGCATGACGTGCCCGCCGGCGAGAAATGGTGCGGCACACCCGCCGTTCCGATCCGGCAGTTCTTCCGCGAGGTCGCCGCTGTGAAGCGGATGGCGGAAGCAAAATCACAAAAGGGCGGCAGCCCCAAAGCGAAGTGACGATGGATCAGACGAACGACCAGACCGCAACACTCGAAGTTCAGGATATCATCCGGCTTCTGCCGCACCGGTATCCGTTTCTTTTGGTGGACCGTATCGTCGAGATTCGCGGCGATCAGTCCTGCATCGGCATCAAGAACGTGACCGTCAACGAGCCGTTCTTCCCCGGCCATTTTCCCAATCGCCCGGTGATGCCGGGCGTGCTCATGATCGAAGGTATGGCGCAGACGGCGGGCGCGATTTGTGCGCTCTCGCGCGGTTACGACACCGCGCCGAAGTCGGTGCTTTTCCTCACCGTCGACAAAGCGAAATTCCGCCGCCCCGTCGTGCCGGGCGACACGCTCGAATATCATATGACCAAGCTGAAGCAGAAACGCACGATGTGGTGGTTCCGCGGCGAGGCGAAGGTAAAAGGGGAACTCGCCTGTGAGGCCGAGCTTGGCGCCATGATCGTCGACGAATAGCCATGGCGAAGATCGATCCGACCGCGCGCGTCGCCGATGGCGCGCGTCTTGCCGCCGACGTCGAAGTCGGCCCGTTTTGTATTATCGGCCCCCATGTCGAGATCGGCGAGGGGAGCAAGCTTCTGTCGCACGTGAATGTTCAGGGACATACGAGAATCGGCCCGCGCGCGACGATCTACCCATTCGCATCGTTAGGCACGCCGCCGCAGTCGGTGCACTACAAGGGCGAGGCGAGCCGTCTCATCATCGGCGCCGACAACGTCATCCGCGAGTCCGTCACCATGAACACGGGCACCGCGGGCGGGCGGATGCAGACGGTGATCGGCGACCGCTGCATGTTCATGGCTTACGCGCATGTCGGGCACGATTGCATCGTCGGCAACAACGTGACTTTCGCGAACGGCGGCACGCTCGGCGGGCATTGCATCGTCGGCGATTTCGTTTTTCTTGGCGGTTATGCGGCCGTACATCAGTTCGTGCGGATCGGCGAGCGCTGTGTGATCGGCGGCCTGGCGGGCGTCGTCCATGACGTAATTCCGTTCGCGGCCGCCCTCGGCGAACGCGCGGAACTCGCGGGCCTCAATATCGTCGGCCTCAAGCGCGGTGGCTTCACACGGCCGCAAATTCACGCATTGCGCCGCGCCTACCGGATGCTGTTTTCCCCCGGTATTGTGCTGGAGAACGCCGAAAAGGTCGCTGCCGAATACAAGGACGACGAAAACGTGCAGAAAATGGTGCAGTTCGTGCGCGATGCCGGCAAACGCCGCCTGACGACGCCGCGCGGCAGCGGCGCGGGCGAGAACGGCGACTGACGATGTCTCCCGCCGAGGCCCGTTCCGTCGCCGACGCGGATCGCGGGCCGCTCGGCATCGTATGCGGAGCGGGTGATTTTCCGATTGCGGTTGCCGACGCCGTGCTGAGGGCCGGACGTCCGGTCGTGCTGATCGGATTTTACGGCTATGCCAGTCCCGCGATCGAGCGTTACCCGCATGAATGGACGCATTTCGGCGCCTTTGGCCGTCTCGTGACGCTCCTGCGCAAGCACAATGTCCGCGATATCATCGCAGTCGGCGGAGTGCACCGGCCGCGGCTCAAGGATTTCCGCCTAGACTGGACGACGCTGCGCATTCTTCCGCGCCTCGCGAAGCTCTATCGCGGCGGCGACGACCATTTGCTCTCCGGTGTCATCCAGATTGTGCACGACTACGGGTTTCGCATGGTTAGTGTCGCGGATGTCGCTCCAAACATCACGGTGCCGGAAGGCGTGCTCGGGCGATATCGCCCGACGGCCGAGGACGAAGCGGATATTCGCTTCGGCCATTCGCTGTTACGCGCGCTCGGTCCCTTCGACGTCGGGCAAGCGGCGGCGGTTTCGGGGCATCGCGTGCTCGCTATCGAAGCGGCGGAGGGAACGGCGGGCATGATGGTTCGCCTCGCGAAGATGCGCGCAAGCGGCAAACTGCGCCTGCCGGAGCGCGCAGGCGTTCTCGTGAAAGCACCGAAGCCCGGTCAGGATCGCCGTATCGATCTTCCTGCAGTCGGCGCTGAGACCGTGACGCAAGCGGTGCAAGCAGGCTTGCGCGGAATCGCCGTCGAGGCAGGCGGCACGATCGTCCCGGACCTTGCCGCTATGGTGCAGGCGGCGGATGCAGCCGGAATTTTTCTCGTCGGCATTCGGCCTGGTATGGAGCCGCCCCGTTGAGCGCCGGCGCTGAAAAGCGGCCGCTCGATATCTTCCTGGTTGCCGGTGAGGCCTCGGGCGATCATCTAGGCGCTGCATTGATAAAAAAACTGCGCGAGCGGGCAGGCGGGGTTCGCTTCCGCGGCGTGGGCGGGCCGGAAATGGAAGCGCAAGGCCTCGCAAGCCAGTTCGGCATGAGCGATATCACCGCGATGGGTTTCGGTCAGGTGATCGCGAAGCTGCCGCTGATCCTGCGCCGCATCCGAGAGACCGTTGCCGCGATCGTACAATCGCCGCCTGACATTCTCATCCTGATCGACAGCCCGGATTTTAGCCATCGTGTCGCAAAGCGTGTGCGCCGCGTTCTGCCGGACTTGCCGATTGTGAAATATGTCTCGCCCACCGTATGGGTCTGGCGGCCGGGCCGCGCCAAGAAACTCAAGCCGCTCCTTGACCATATTCTCGCGCTGTTTCCCTTCGAGCCGGAAGTCCACAGACGGCTTGGCGGACCGCCCACGAGCTATGTCGGCCATCCGCTCTTGGAACGGCTGAGCGAGCTGCGTCCCTCACAAGCCGAGGAAAAGTTACGGAGGGAAGAACCGCCGCTCGTGTTGATTTTGCCCGGCAGCCGTACATCTGAAATCGAACGGCTAAGCGCGCTATTCGGGGAAGTACTCGCCCGCATTGCAAGCAAGCGGACGATTGAAGCGGTATTGCCGACTTTACCCGCCCAGCTGGATCGTATTCGTACAGCGATAGCCAGTTGGCCGATAAAGCCCCATATCGTTTCGTCGGAAGCGGAGAAATACGCAGCCTTTCGCCGTGCGCGTGCGGCGCTCGCGGCTTCCGGCACGGTGACGCTGGAGCTTGCGCTTGCCCATGTGCCGATGGCGGCAGCCTACCGGGTTCCGCGTTGGGAGGAATTCATTGCGCGAAGGCTCGCCGTCACAACGTCAGTCATCCTCCCCAACATCATTTTGGGCGAGCAAGTCGTGCCGGAGCTTTTGCAAAGGGATGCGACTGTCGAAAAACTTGTGGATGCTCTTGAACCTCTTCTTTCGGACGGTCCGGAGCGGCAGCGGCAGCTTGCCGGATTCGCGCGGCTTGATGAAATCTTCGGCACGGATATGGAACCGGCGAGTGAAAGGGCTGCTAAAATCGTGATGGAAGTATATGAAAACAAACGGAAATTGATTAGCGCAACCAGGCATTTGCGATAGCCAAGCACCCGGAAAGACTGTAAACAGATCCGGGGTTCCCTAGAGCGGTTTAGTCAGAATGTTGCTTCGTCCTGATCAAGGCGGTCCGGTTCGTGCCGCCATCACTGGTGTTCACGGCTATTTGCCGGACTACGTGATGACCAATGCCGAACTCTCCACCATGGTCGACACGAGCGACGAATGGATCGTGGAGCGCACCGGCATCCGCGAGCGCCGCATTCTGAAGGGCGAAGGGCTCGGCACCTCGCACATGGCAGCCGAAGCGGTGAAGGGGCTGCTGGAAAAAACCGGCACGCATCCCCACGAAATCGACGTGCTCGTGTGCGCGACGATCACGCCCGACATGATCATTCCTTCCACCGCGAACCTGATCTGCGACGCGGTCGGTATGCGCCACATCGGCAGCTTCGACGTACAGGCGGCGTGCTCCGGCTTCGTTTACGGTCTCGACATCATATCGCAGTACATCGAAACCGGCCGCGCCAAAAAGGCGATTCTGGTCGGGGGCGACAAGATGTCGAGCATTCTCGATTTCAAGGATCGCACAACCTGCATTCTGTTCGGGGATGCGGCGGCGGCCGTATTGTTAGAGCCGAGCAATACCGGACGGGGCGTGCGCGACATCGAACTGCACTCTGACGGCGCCGGCATGCAGCATATTCATCAGAAGGCCGGCGGCAGCCGGATGCCGGCCTCCGCCGCGAGCGTCGAACAGCGGCTGCATTATCTCTATCTCAATGGCCCGGCCGTATTTCGGGCGGCGACCGAACATATGTCGGCTTCGGTCCGCGAAATTGTCTCGCGCAACGATCTGACCCTCGGCGAAATCGACTGGTTTGTTCCGCATCAGGCGAACAAGCGCATCATCGAGGCGATCGCCGATCGCGTCGGCATCCCGCACGATAAAGTGATGCTCACCCTGGAGAAATTCGGCAATACCACGGCGGCGACGATCCCGCTCTGCCTGTGGGACTACGAGTCGCGCCTCAAGGAAGGCGACAAGCTCGTCTTCGCCGCTTTCGGCGGGGGGTATACCTGGGGCAGCGCACTCGTGGAATGGGCGTATGACGGTGCAGCCGCGGCGAAGAAGGGCATGCAGGCGCGTCCGCTCAGCCAGATCCCCGCTGAATAGTTCATAAAGAATATTCCCCAAATAGAATGGCCGGGCTTAGCCCGGCCATTCTATTTCCAGATTTGGTTGACCGTTACTTCCGGCGGGAGCTAGGGACGTAGTCGCGCTTCGCTGCACCGGTATAGAGTTGCCGCGGGCGGCCGATTTTCTGTTGCGGATCCTCGATCATCTCTTTCCACTGTGCGATCCAGCCGACGGTACGTGCGATCGCGAACAGCACCGTGAACATGCTGGTCGGGAAGCCCATCGCCTTCAGCGTGATGCCCGAATAGAAGTCGATATTCGGATAGAGCTTCTTCTCGATGAAATACTCATCCTTGAGCGCGATGCGCTCGAGCTCCATCGCGACGTCCAAGAGCGGATCGTCCTTGATGCCGAGCTCGTTCAAGACCTCATGACAGGTCTTTTGCATTATCTTGGCGCGCGGGTCGTAGTGCTTATAGACGCGATGCCCGAAGCCCATCAGGCGGAACGGATCGTTCTTGTCCTTCGCGCGCTTGATGAATTCCGGAATGCGGTCAACATGGCCGATATCGGAAAGCATCTTGAGCGCGGCTTCGTTCGCCCCGCCATGCGCCGGTCCCCAAAGACAGGCGCAGCCGGCGGCAATGCAAGCGAAGGGATTTGCGCCGGAAGAGCCGGCGAGGCGCACGGTTGATGTCGAGGCGTTCTGTTCGTGGTCGGCATGCAAAATGAAAATCCGGTCCATGGCGCGCGCGAGAACCGGATTCACTTTGTACTCCTCGCAAGGCACAGCAAAGCACATGCGCAGGAAGTTCGACGCATAGTCGAGGTCGTTCTTCGGATAAATGAAGGGCTGACCGATTGAATATTTGTATGCCATCGAGGCGAGTGTCGGGAGCTTCGCGATCATGCGGATTGACGCGATCAAGCGCTGCTGCGGATCGGTGATGTCGGTCGAGTCGTGATAGAACGCCGAAAGCGCGCCGACGGAGCCGACCATAACGGACATTGGATGCGCGTCACGCCGGAATCCCTGGAAAAAGCGGCTCATCTGCTCGTGAACCATCGTGTGGTTTGTGACCCGCTTCTGGAAATCGGCGCGCTGCGCCGCGGTCGGCAGTTCGCCGAACAAAAGGAGGTAGCAGGTTTCGAGGAAATCGCCGTGTTCGGCGAGTTGTTCGATCGGATAACCGCGATAGAGCAGCACGCCCTCATCGCCGTCGATATAGGTAATCTTGGATTCGCAGCTCGCGGTCGAGGTGAAGCCGGGATCGTAAGTGAACATCCCGCTCTGGCTGTAAAGTTTGCCGATATCGATCACCGCCGGACCGATGGTTCCCTCCTGCACCGCGAAGGACCAGCTTTGATCCCCGACGGAGAGCTTGGCTGTTTTGGTGTTCGTGCCCGATTTCGCGTCCATCGGCTTACTCCATCTTGCAAGGGGACAATCGCCTGGGCTCTGGCGGGCGGACGGTAGAACGCCGCGACCCGAGGGATCGAGCCAGCCGATCGGCTAATTTCGTAGCTCTTTCGCAGCGCACAAGCAAGCTGCGTCGTTTCGGAAACGTTCGCTATGGCGGGATGTTCCTAGGCTGCGGCGGCCTTGCCGGCCTGATCGCGCAGGCGTGCAATACTTTCGTCTTTGCCGAGCGCCGTCAGGACGTCGAAAATCCCTGTGGATGTCGATTTGCCGGTGAGGGCGGCGCGAAGGGGCTGCGCGACAGCGGCAAGTTTCACGTTTTCACGCTCGGCAAGCCCGCGCACGGCGGCATCAAGCGACTCGGATTTCCATTCGGTCGTTTCAAGAACCGGAATGACGCGGCCGAGGATCGCGCGCGCTTCCGGATTTAAGATGTTCTTTGCCTTATCCTCCAATTGCAGCGGGCGCTCTGCGAACAGGAATCGTACGCCGTCCAACAACTCTCGAAGCGTCTTTGCCCGCTCCTTGAGGCCCGGCATGATCGCGAGAATACGGTCGCGCACCGCTTGAAAACGTGGCGCGAGCGTTACGCCATCGGGTAATTCGGGAAGAAATTTTTCTAGCGCATCGACGAGATACCCATCCGAGCTGTTGCGGATATAGAGCCCGTTCAAATTCTCAAGTTTTGCGAAATCGAAGCGAGCGGCCGACCGGCCAACACGATTGAGATCGAAGAGCGAGATCAACTCGTCGGTCGAAAACACCTCTTGATCGCCATGGCTCCAGCCAAGGCGGACGAGATAATTGCGCATTGCCTCGGGCAGGTAGCCCATTGCGCGATAGGCTTCGACACCAAGCGCACCATGGCGCTTCGAAAGCTTCGCGCCATCCGGTCCGTGGATAAGCGGAATGTGCGCCATCTTCGGGATCGGCCAGCCGAGCGCATCATAAATCTGCGCCTGACGCGCACCGTTCGTGAGGTGGTCATCGCCGCGGATGATGTGTGTGACACCCATGTCGTGATCGTCGACGACGACACTGAGCATGTAGGTGGGCGTGCCGTCGGAACGAAGAAGCACGAGGTCGTCGAGATCCTTGTTCTGCCAGGTCACGCGGCCCTGTACGAGGTCTTCGATCACCGTCTCGCCTTCCGTCGGCGCCTTCAGGCGAATGACCGGATCGACGCCCGCGGGCGCTTCCGATGGGTCACGATCGCGCCAGCGGCCGTCGTAACGCGGCGGGCGGCCTTCCTTGCGCGCAAGTTCGCGCATTTCCTGTAATTCCTCAGGCGAAGCATAGCAGCGATAAGCGCGACCGACCGCGAGCAGTGCCTCGGCGATTTCGCGATGACGCGCAGCGCGTTGGGATTGAAAAATCGGCTCGCTGTCCCACTCCAGGCCAAGCCATTTCAAGCCGTCGAAAATCGCTTTGATTGCCTCGGGCGTGGAACGTGCGCGGTCGGTGTCTTCGATGCGCAGCAGCATCTTGCCGCCGCGTCCGCGCGCATACAGCCAATTGAACAAGGCCGTGCGTGCGCCGCCGATATGAAGGAAGCCGGTGGGCGAGGGAGCGAAGCGGGTAACAATAGGAGTGGTCGTATCGATCATGAATTTCGAGTCTGGCGCGAACGAGCGGCCCATGTAGCATAGGGAATTGGCGCCGAGTAGGGCGGGGGCCCCGGAATGGCGGACAAAAACGAACAACCGCGCGCGGGAGTCCGTGCGGCGGTGCTGGGCGGCCGGCGTGCGGCCGCGTGGGCCGGCATGGCTGCGGGCGGATTTTTTCCCGCGCTGTGGCGGTCGGTCGAGGAAGCGTTTCGCGCGGAGACGGATGCCGCGCGGCTTGCGCCATGGCTGCCCGTATGCTTCGGCATCGGCATCATCCTTTACTTCGCCGCTCCACTGGAGCCGGCGCTTGGCGCCGGGGGCGGCGCGTTCATTTTGTTCGCTGTCGTTGCTTTTCTGTCGCGGGAGCGGCCGATTGCTTTTGCAGTCTCGCTGGCCCTCGCCGTTACAGCCGCTGGTTTTTCCGTGGGCACGCTGCGCGGGCTTTATGTTGCGCATCCCATGCTGGCGCGGCCGACGCAGACGGTCGTGCTCACGGGTTTTGTGGAAGCGCGGGACGCGACAGATCGCTCCGACCGGATCGTGCTCCGGCTCACTTCGGCGAGCGGGCGAGGATCGGAACACCTTTCCCAACGCGTGCGCGTGTCGCTGCGCCACGGAACGGCGCCGGAGGTAGGTTCGCATGTCGAAGTGAAAGCACGCTTGCGCCCGCTGCTCGCGCCGACGCAGCCGGGCGGATACGACTATGCACTCGGCGGTTATTTCGCGCAGCTGGGGGCAACGGGCTTTGTGCTCGGAAAGGCACATCCGGTCGCGGCGCCAGTCGAAACCCCTATCCAAATTCGCGTTTATGCTTTCATTGAACACCTTCGCCGCGCGCTGACCGCGCGTATTCTTGCGGTGATCCCCGGCGAAACCGGCGCGGTCGGAACAGCGCTCATTTCCGGCGTGCGCGACCAGATCCCGCCGGACGTGAACGAGGCGATGCGGATTTCCGGCCTCTATCACGTTCTATCGATCTCGGGCTTGCATATGGCGATTGTCACGGGCGTGATTTTCGCGTTCATCCGCGGCGGGCTGGCGCTCATCCCTGGCTTCGCATTGCGCTACCCGATCAAGAAATGGACGGCGCTTATCGCGCTCATCGGCTCTTTCGCTTACATGGTACTCGCCGGCGCCGATGCGCCCACGTTGCGCTCTTTCATCATGATCGCGCTCGTTCTGCTTGGCGTGATGCTCGATCGGCCCGGTATTATGGCGCAAACGCCACAGGCGGGCTAAGCTTGTCGTATGCCCCGCCACCCCGGCCGCTCCATTCTTCACGATCCTGAGACGATCCTTGGAGCCGTGGTCTGGATCGCATTGTTTGCTTTCGGCGTATGGTTGGCTTGGCCTTAGAGAAGGCTCCATCGCCTTGCCCGAATGTGCCCGACTGACTTGACGGTTTTTCCGTTATAAAAATCCATCGTGTTCTTGACGGCGTTCCATGCCTCGCGCCGCATCTTGGCGTTCGGTTTCGGTACGCCTTTCTTGGCGAGTATCGCAGTGGCGATTTCCATAGGACGCAGCGGCTCTCGCGCCTCTCGCAAAACGTCAAGCACGATAAGGAACGCCTCGCCGCGTTTGAACCACGGGTTTTCCTTGTATGGCTTCTTTGGCTTAATGCTCGCAATATCAAAATCAGGTTCGACGATTTTGATAACGGCGCGAACATGCGCGAGGTTTTCTCTCTGCCTTTCCAGATCGCCTTCTAGCCGCGAATGCAGCTTGATAAGGCCGTACATCAGCGGGCTATGCGACATGGCGCTGCCAGTAGCCGGTGAACTCTTTGGACTTGCCGCTCTTGATCGCGTGGCCGGAAAGCTTCTGGACTTGCTCGCCGTTCGGAGTGCGGCGGTTGTCCTCACGCCATGAGGCTTCCTGCGCGTAGCGGAGCAAGTAATTCCCGGCGATATGGTGATGATGGCCGATTTCCGCGCGGCGCATCCGGCTGAAAAATTCCTCCGCCCAATTCGTGCAAGCGCCATCCTGCGAATAGGCTTCTTCATGGTTGATGCGCTTCATTTCAAAGCGGGCGTGCAGCTCGTTCCAGTGCGCGGCGTCGTCGGCATTGACCAGCGTACCCTTGGCGACGTGAGCCTGAATGAACGCAAGGGCCTGACCTTCGGACTTGAACACAGCCGGGATCGAATTGCCGTTCCGCTCGCGCACGATAACCACGGCCTTGCGCTTGCCGTTCTGGTTGCGGAGCAAGCGCCGATCGCGGCGATGCTCTTTCAGGTTCGCGGGCTTCACATAGCCGCCGAAATAGCCGCCATCGATTTCGGCTACCTTGCCGCTGCCGCCCAAGACCCGGCCCTTCAATTCCTGCGCCATGGCCTCGCGAAGCTTGTGCAGCAAAACGAAAGCGCACTTGTAGGAGACGTTCAGATCGCGCGAGAGCGCCAAGGCTGACTTGCCCTTTACCTCATTGCAGAAGATCGCAATGCCCGCGAGATAGCAGCGCAAGGGCAGCTTGTGGCTGGCAAACAGCGTTCCGCTGGTAATGCTGAAATCCTTGCCACAACCCCGGCAACGGAAACGCGGTGCTCCTTTCAATCGACGGCAATCATAGGCGTCCAGACCCCCACAATGCGGGCAGACCGGCTGACCATCGGTTTCGGGCCAGCGCACCTTGCGGAAGGCCATCTCGGCTTCCGTATCTTTCATTTGAAAGATCGCCGCCAAGGAAAGGCTCTTGGCGTGACGGGAAAGAAGGAAATGCTGAGCCATCGCTAACCCCTCGATTTATATCCTATCATATATGATAGGCATGGGGTTGTCAATGGCGGTCTATCGTATATGATAGCCCTTGGATTCGATAGGAGGCCCTATGGCGGCTATTACCTCTCAGGCGGAGTGGGAGGAACGTGCGGCCGCATTCTTGAAGCACAAGCTTCGAGAAGCGGAGGTAACCTATTTAGAGCTTGCCAAGCGGCTCAAGAAGCATGGCTTCAAGGAAGAAACCGAAGCCTCGATCACGAACAAGCTTAAACGCGGATCATTCTCTGCGACGTTCTTTTTGGCGTGCCTTGCCGCCTTAGAATTGGACGGAGTCGCGCTTGAAGAAATCTAGCCGTCATCCTTTGGAGTAAGCGCGCGCACGACTCCCATGATGTCCCAGAGCGTCATGACAGAAGCTAACAACAATAACAGGGAGGCTCCGTTAAAGAGCGAAAGAGCAACTTCGCTTTCGTGGAAAATCGGAAGAGAGCGGACAACTAACAATAGAAGCTGAAGGAGAAATAACGCGATAAAATAAAACGCTGCTTGGTTTATTTCGCGGCGCGCGGCACCAAAAACCTTTTTGCCATGCTTGTCTTCCAATTCATTAAACCAAATATGGATTGTCGCTATCGAAGCTATCGAAATAGTCATAATCACAGCCATGATATTGAGAATTTCTTGATTTATGAAACCCACTAGAAATTCATTTTTCGCCAAAATTGCAGGCATGCATACTGAGAGGGAAACTACTATTCCTGAGATGGCAATCATTAGAATTAGGAATACATTTCTCATCAGCCGACTCCGAAGAGTCGCTTAATGAGATAGCGAATAGCGGCGATGTCGGCTTCTTGAATCGGAACATCAGGTTCAACCGCAGTTGTTACTGCGTTCTCTTCCGTGTCGGAACTATAGACCGTCGCCTGAGATTCATCGCGAAGCTGCGCTGTGCCGCCTCCGCGAGTAACGTAATCCACTGCGTCTCTCATGCGTTGGCTATCGGGCTGAAGCCTCCCGTCCCGATTTTTGATCTTAACTTCGACTTCTTGGGCGTTGTTTTGTTCTTTAAATTCGCGAAGCGCTTTTTCAGTCTCGCTTTGACCGCCCCATATGTTTGGAACGGCGAAAGACAAATCTATCTCGGCAATGTGGCCTCTATTTCTCTCAGCCGCCGACCAGAATTGCTCTCTTATAGTCACCGGATTTACGGCGATAACCCATGGCGCTGATGGATTGGTATCGTTTATGTGCTCGATCAGCTTACGAAAAATAGCAGTAGGATTGCCAAAAGCATTTTGAACGGCGGCTTGCTGAATTTCCGGCGATGGATTGAGCAGGATGTTCGCTGTCTCCCAATCGGAAATTTGATGGGCGGCGAACGCTTCCTCCGGCGGCCCTGCTACCGTGACCGTACTTTCCTTGGCAATTACGGCCGCAAGCTGCTCGACTTCGGGGAAAACGAACGGCTTAAATACGTAAGGATGCCTGTAATACTCAAATCGAATTTCTCTTGAGAATATGCCCCTAAGATATTGCTCACGCGATTGGGAAGGTGGCAATCGTTCTAGAAGGGTGCCTTCGTCCCGAGAGGCCAAAAATAATTGCATCATCCAATAGCGCATTGGATGCCCCGACTCCCAGTCATTCCCCATTGAAAGGATTGCACAGGCGAGGAAATAGGCCAATATCATCTTATCTGCCCAAGTGGTGGCGTTTGCGCCATAATACCGGATCGATGTCATGCTTGCGATCGCACGCTGGGTCGCGGCATTGCCGGGTGCGGAAGGGAGAATTCCCGCATTCAGTGTAGACGTACTCATATTCGCAACGATTGGTTTTCTTTTGCTCGCCATTCCGGTATCGCGCTTGAAACTTTTGAGCGCCCCGCTTTTTGCACTTGCGCTCTTCTTCGCGCTCAATAGCCCAAAACCCGACGTCCTGATTGATCCCGAAGCGCGCACGGTCGCCGTACGCGGGCCGGATGGAAAGCTTGCAATCTTGAATGCGCGGCAGGGAAGAATAGCCGCCGAAACCTGGCTCGCCGCCGACGGCGATACGAGAAAGTCGAATGACAAGCTCGATCAGGGCTTCCGCTGCGACGGCGCAGGCTGCGTTGCGCGGCTTGCGGATGGAACGATTGTAGCCGTTGGTGCCCGGCCTGAGGCTTTCGCGGACGATTGCGCCGCCGCGGGGCTGGTGGTGAGCAACTTTGACATTCCGTCTCGTTGCAAGGTGCCGGGCATCGACCGGAAAATGATGGAAACGACCGGTGCGATTTCGCTACGGCGCGCGGATGGCGAATGGAAAATCGAGACCGTCCGCTCGCCTTACGCTGATCGGCCTTGGTACGGACGAGCGAAAGCGGCCGATCCTGATGTTCTGGCACGCTTCAGAAAGACGGCCGCCGCGAATAATAGAAGTGCGGAAATGCCACTCGCGTCCGCAGGTGACATTCCGGTGCCGGAGCCACCGGAGAATGCCGAAGACGATAACGGCGATCAGTAACGCCGGAACAGCCCGACGAGCTTGCCCTGAATCTGCACGCGGTCAGGCCCGAAGATGCGCGTCTCGTAAGCCGGGTTCGCGGCTTCAAGCGCGATCGCCGTGCCCTTCTTGCGCAGGCGCTTCAAAGTTGCCTCCTCGTCGTCCACGAGCGCAACGACGATGTCGCCGGTATCGGCGGTGTCGCTCTTGCGGATGAGCGCGATATCGCCTTCGAGAATGCCGGCCTCGATCATGGAATCGCCGCGCACTTCGAGTGCGAAGTGCTCGCCGGAGGAAAGGATTTCCGGCGGGACGTGAATGGTGTGGCTCCGGTTCTGGATTGCGGCGATAGGCGTACCGGCGGCGATCCGGCCCATGACCGGGATTGCGACCGGCTTTCCGCCTTCATCTTCGGAGGCGGTGCGCACGACCCGCCCTAGGCTTCCTTCGATCACGTTCGGCGAGAAACCCTTCTTCAGGCCCGGAGCGACAGTCTCGGGCAAACGCACCACCTCAAGGGCGCGGGCCCGGTTGGGGAGACGGCGAATAAAGCCGCGCTCTTCCAGTGCCGTAATCAGCCGGTGGATGCCCGACTTGGAGCGCAGATCCAGCGCCTCCTTCATTTCCTCGAAGGAGGGCGGAACGCCCGCTTCTTTCAGGCGCTCGTGGATGAATTTCAGAAGGTCGTATTGTTTTTGGGTAAGCATCGGTGGACTCGCTCGCCGGGAATCGAATGAAACAAAGCGCGAACACTTGTAGCCGTTCTGGTTGTGTTCCGCAAGGGTAAGGCCGAAATCCCACCCTGGAGCCTGTTTTCGCGATTCGCGTTTCCGCTTTCCTAAGGCCTGCCTAGTCCGCGAAGCGGAGGACGTCGCAGGCGGAGCCCTCGGGGGCAGCAGCCGCATGAGGCGGACGCACGATGAGGCCATCGGCGGCGTGGAGCACGGCCTGCATGGAAGAGTCCTGAAGCTTGAAAGGGGTTGCGACGAGCTGACCGTCGCCCCGCCGCGTGAATTTCGCGCGCAAGAAATCCTGCCGATGGTCGTTCGCGTCGACAGCGCGGCCCAGGATCGCGGATTCGGTTTGCGGCAGGGCGTCGCTGCGGCCCTGTAGCTTGCGAAGCAGCGGGACGAGGAACAGGAAAGCACAGACGAAAGCCGAAACCGGATTGCCGGGCAGGCCGATTACCCGCACATCGTCGGCAAGTCCCAACAGCATTGGCCGGCCGGGACGCATCGCCATGCGGTGAAACGCGATGTTGATGCCTTCCTGCGTGAGGGCCGGCGCGATCAAATCGTGGTCGCCGACAGAAGCGCCTCCGAGCGTCACCAAAACATCGATGTCGAGATTGCGCGCGGAGCGGATCGCGCCGCCGATTGCATCCAGGCGGTCGGGAACGATCCCGAGCGTGACCGGCTCGCCGCCTTCCTGCCGGATGAGGGCTGCGAGTGCGACCGGATTGGAGGCGACGATTTTGTCCGGCGCGTCGCCGCCGCCCGGTTCCACCAATTCGTCGCCGGTCGCGATGATCGCGACGCGCGGTTTCCGGGCGACCATGATTTTCGCGTGATCCATGGCCGCGGCGAGGCCGATGTCGCGGGCATTCAGGCGGCGGCCTGCTTCCAGCATCACTTGCCCCGCCTTGAAATCGAAGCCCTGACGGCGAACGAATTTTCCTTTCGGCGGCGTATTAATCGTGATCTCGTCGCCCTCCCGGCCGACGTTTTCCTGCGGTACGACCTGGTCGCCGCCCGGCGGCATGACGGCGCCGGTGAAGATGCGAACCGCTTCACCGGATTTCAGCATGCCCTGGAACGGCCGGCCGGCGGCGGATTCGCCCACGACCCGAAGGCGCGCGGGTACTTCCGTGATATCGGCGGCAAGAACCGCATAGCCGTCCATGGAGGAAAGATCGGCGGGAGGCTGAGTGCGGCGCGAGGCAAGCGTTGCGGCAAGTACGCGGCCGTGCGCGGCGTCGATCGGAACTTCCTCGGCGGCGAGGGGAGAGACGCCGTCCAGGACGCGAAGCAACGCCTCTTCGACAGAGATCAGCGGGGCGGCCATTGGCTTGTCATTTCGCGCGCCATTCGCCGGATGCGCCGCCGGATTTTTCGAGCAGCCGAATTCCCTCGATCCGCATGCCGCGCTCAGCCGCTTTCACCATGTCGTAAATCGTCAGGCACGCGACCGAGACGGCGGTCAGCGCCTCCATCTCGACGCCGGTCTGACCCGTGACCTTCACGGTCGCGCGGACGAGAAGGCCCGGCAGCTTCTTGTCGGGTTCGATCGCGATCTCGACCTTTGTGATCGGGAGCGGATGGCAGAGCGGGATCAGCTCGTGTGTTCGTTTCGCCGCCTGAATGCCGGCAATACGGGCGGTACCGAGCACGTCGCCCTTTTTTGCATTCCCGGAAAGCACGAGTTCCAGCGTTACGGGCGCCATCACGACCTTGCCCTCGGCAACGGCTACGCGTTCGGTCGCGGCCTTCGCGGAAACGTCCACCATCCGCGCTTCGCCTTTTTTATCGAGATGGGTGAGCGTTTTTTCGGCCATCGCTCTCTCAGGCGCTTTTTGTTCGTTTCGGCTTCTTTTCGCTTGCGAGCAGGATTCGGGTCGCAAGCGTCACGTCCGGCTCGCGCATCAGGCTTTCGCCCACAAGAAAAGCGCGCACACCAGCGGCGTTCATGCGCTCGATATCGGCGTGCGTGAAGATGCCGCTTTCGCTGACGAGGAGATGGCCCTTCGGCACCCGGGGGGCAAGGCGCTCGGTGGTGGCGAGAGTCGTCTCAAATGTGCGAAGATTGCGGTTGTTAATCCCGATAAGCTTGGCACCGAGCTTCAATGCGCGATCGAGCTCGATCTCGTCGTGCACTTCGACGAGCGCGTCCATGTTCCAATGCACCGCTGCACTGTAGATTTCGCGCGCCGCCTGATCGTTCACGGCGGCCATAATGATCAAAATGCAATCGGCACCGAGCGCACGGCTTTCGGCGACTTGGTAAGCCTCGAACATAAAGTCCTTGCGCAATACTGGAAGGGCGGTGGCCCCGCGTACAGCGGGGAGAAATTCCGGCGCACCTTGAAACGAAGGCTTGTCGGTGAGCACCGAAAGGCAGGTCGCGCCGCCGGCCGCGTATTCGCGGGCGAGCGAAGCGGGATCGAAGTCGGCGCGGATCAGTCCGCGTGAGGGGCTTGCCTTCTTGATTTCGGCGATCAACGCCGTATCGCCACGGGCGATTTTCGCCTCGAGTGCGGCAAGAAATCCGCGCGGCGGGGAAGCGGCCTCAGCCGCGGCTTCGACCTTGGCGAGCGGGTGCGCCTTCTTGGCGGCGGCGATCTCCTCGCGCTTATAGGCCTCGATCTTTTTGAGGATGTCGCTCATGCGTTCGAAACCTGAACAAGTTTTTCGAGCCGCGCCTTCGCCGCGCCGCTGTCGATGGATTGTGCGGCGAGTTTTGCGCCTTCGGCAAGCGTATTCGCTTTGCTGGCAACGACCAAAGATGCGGCAGCGTTGATCACGGCGATATCGCGATAAGGCCCCGGCTTGCCTTCAAGCACGGCGCGCAAGGCGGCTGCGTTATGAGCGCCGTCCGCACCCTTCAAGTCTTCAGGCTTCGAGCGCGAAAGCCCGGCGTCTTCCGGCTTCACTTCGAAGGTTTTGATCTTGCCGCCGTTCAGTTCGGCAACAAAGGTCGGGCCGGTCGTCGTGACTTCGTCGAGGCCGTCGGAGCCGTGGACGACCCATACACGTTCCGAGCCGAGCGTTTTCAGCACCTCGGCGACGGGTTCGATCCAATGTTTCGAGAAAACGCCCAGCATCTGACGCTTCACACTGGCCGGGTTGGAGAGAGGGCCGAGCAGATTGAAAATCGTACGCGTGCCAAGCTCAACGCGCGTCGGGCCGACATGTTTCATTGCCGGATGATGAACGGGTGCGAACATGAAACCGACCCCCGCTTCCTTGATGCACCGGGAGATGGCCGCGGGTTCGAGGTCGATTTTTACACCCAAGCCCATGAGGGCGTCCGCCGCACCCGATTTCGACGACAACGCGCGATTGCCGTGTTTTGCGACCGGCACACCCGCGCCCGCGACGATGAAGGCCGCGCAAGTCGAAATATTGTAAGTGCCCGCGCCGTCACCCCCTGTGCCTACGACATCGATGGCGTCGGCGGGCGCTTCGACCGTCAACATCTTTGCACGCATGGTCGCAACCGCGCCGGCGATTTCGTCGACCGTTTCGCCGCGCACGCGAAGCGCCATCAGGAGCCCGCCCATTTGCGCGGGCGTGGCCTCGCCGGACATCATCTTGTCGAAGGCATGCGCGGCTTCCTCGCGCGTGAGCGCGGCACCGGTCGCGGCCTTGCCGATCAGCGTACGAAAGCGTTCCATTGGATCACTTTCGCTTCTTCGCGTTCCACTGCGCTGCGAGGTCGAGGAAGTTCTTCAAAATGATCTGGCCATGCTCGGAGGCGATGCTCTCCGGATGAAACTGCACGCCGTGCACGGGATGCGTTTTATGCGAAAGCGCCATCACAATGCCGTCGGCGGTCTCCGCCGTGATCTCGAGATCTTTTGGCATCGTCTCGCGCTTCACCACAAGCGAATGATAACGCGTTGCTTCGAAAGTATCGTTGATGCCGTGGAGCACGCCTTTGCCGTTATGCTTGATCTTCGAGAGCTTCCCGTGCATTGGCCCTGCGCGCACAACGTCGCCGCCATAAGCGGCGCCGATTGTCTGATGGCCGAGACAGACGCCGAAGATCGGCGTGGTTGCGCCGAGGCGTTTCACGAGTTCGAGCGAAATTCCCGCGTCGTCCGGCGTGCCGGGACCGGGCGAGATCACGATCGCATCGGGGTTCCGCTTTTCAAGCTCGTCGACCGTAATCTGGTCGTTGCGGTGCACCTCCACCTCGGCCCCGAGCATGCCGAGGGCATGGACGAGATTCCAGGTGAAGCTGTCATAGTTATCGACGAGCGCTAGTTTCGGCATGACGGCGATCCTTCGGAGCCGGATAGGTGACCCGATAGGGCGGCTGCGTCAAGCTGGGATGAAACGCCAGCTTTGGGCAGGGCGGGTAGCCTCCATCGTTCCCGCACCCGCGCTTCTTAAGCGCGTCCGGGCATTCTTCCATCACAGCCCTCGTTTCCTTTCAAAGAAGCGAGGGGGCCGGAGCGCCGCTACAGCGCATCGGGCCTTCCGTTTGCCTCTCTTCCGAGAGGCGGGCGCTTCGCAGCGCTCCAGCGCGGCGATTTCTCGGCATGGGCCGCGCTTTTCGTGAGGCGAAAGCCTCTCCGTCAGCGAGCTCCTCGCGCCGGTTCCTAGTGACCGGAGGCGGGGCCCC
>Ga0209581_1000467_pt1 | contig 86192 bp, 118 predicted proteins | sample Coa_R2_FD_187160 | JGI IMG/M metagenome (GOLD analysis project Ga0209581, IMG submission 187160) | Surface soil microbial communities from Centralia Pennsylvania, which are recovering from an underground coalmine fire - Coalmine... | ecosystem: Environmental > Terrestrial > Soil > Unclassified ...
CGTCCAAGATGTTTTGACGGGAAGCTTTGAGTTGATTAAGCGTGCTCCTATAGTTGAATCGGCAATTGCGGCATGGCGGCAAATTACATTGACTGAAGCAGAACAGCAATCCTTTGCCGAACAAGCCTTGACACTTCGTTATCCCGAAGGTTCGCCTATTACAGCGGAAAAAGCCCTTCGCGTTCGCCGTTATGACGACAACGGCAGCGACCTGTGGCATGTGTTTAATCGTGTGCAAGAGGCGGTCGTTCGTGGCGGAGACCGTTACTATAATAATGGCCGACGCAATAAAACAAGAGAAGTTCGCGGCATAGACCAAAATATCAACCTTAACAGGTCCCTTTGGTCCTTGGCTGAGCAAGTAGCCATATCGAAAATGTAACTCTCTTCTCACGGCAGGCGCTAGCCGAGAATAGTGCCAAAAAATTTTAGGAATAAAAAATATGAATAACGGAACTTTTTGTGGTCTTTTAACCTTATTGTTTATTGCGCTTAAAATTCTTGGGTACATTCATTGGAGTTGGTGGTGGGTGCTCTCCCCATTGTGGATTCCGTTGGTGCTTTTCGTTGTGGTTACGGTTATAACACTCGTCTTTATGGGCGTAAGTGTCTCTAAATTACACAAATGGATGAAAAAATGAAGATTACAATCAAATCCCAAACAGGCGAAGTGCTCTATACATGCGAAGCTGAAAGTGTACGGGATGCAGTAGAAGACGCGATTAAGGCGGGTGTGAAATTTGCTAATGCAAATTTTAGGGGCGCAAACTTCAGGGGTGCGGACCTTAGCGGCGCACACTTCAAGGGTGCGGACTTCAGGAACGCAAATCTTAGGGGCACAAACTTCAGGGGTGCGGACCTTAGAGACGCGGACATCAGAGGCGCAAACCTTATCGGCGCAAACCTTAGCGATGCAAATCTCAGAGATGCGGACCTCAGTGACTCGAATCTCATTGGCGCAAACCTTATTGGCGCAAATCTTAGCGGTGTATATTTCAGGTTTGCGAACCTCAGTGGTGCAAATCTCAGTGACGCAGACCTTAGCGACGCAGACTTCAGCGGCGCAGACTTTTAGGCGCATATTTTTTGAAAGAGACGAAAAATGAAGATTACAATTAAATCTCAAACGGGTGAAGTGCTCTATACATGCAAAGCTGAGAATATACGGGACGCAGTAGAGACCGCCATTAAGGCGGGTGTGAAATTAGTTAATGCAAACCTTAGAGGCACACATTTAAATGGTGCGGACCTAAGTGGTGCAAATCTTAGAGGCGTAAATCTCAGCGGCACATATCTCAGTGGGGCAATCGTCGAAATTGTTCCGCGCATTTCCGTGTTGGAATTAATCATCCACGGTAAGCGGATTGGAGAAGGGCAGATTGCATCGGCTTTAAAGCAATTGCGTTAAGGAAAGGCGGATGGTAAAAATGCGTTCAAGAAACATGAAAAGTCTGATTGGTATGGCGAAGCTTATTCGGGCCGAAAGGATGCGATTTGAGAGCGAGTATCGGGAAAGATTGCGGCAAATTCGTGAGCGGCAGATAGCCGCCGAACTTCGAGAAGAGGGAGACGATTGCACGGCAAGCGTAAGTGAAATGACACGCGAATTTATTGAAGCGGACCATTTTGGGAGAGACCATTGATTACTTCTGAAAGAGTACAAGAATGGTTAGAGGAGTACGGCGAAGTTGATTTGCTAAACGAAGCAGCTTGCCGTTCTTTGGCCGAAAAATTGGCCAAACGCATTAACAGCGAGATTTTGCATCTTGAGAATGATAATAAGAAAAAACACATTCAAGAGAGCGGACCTAGGTGTAAAAATTGTGGGGCATTTACAACCTATATGCGTGTTTATACACACGGGTTGTGTATGCGATGTGAAAATTTCAAAGGAAAGTAGGTATTGGTTTTGGGAGGAAAAGTACTATTAAAAAATGAAACTAAAGTACTATTGTATTTAATCCTAGATTGGTGTACTATGGTTTTAATAAGTGGTATCAACCCGCTAGACCTCGTACGAGTCATAAGTGCGGGATATGATGGCCGGAAGCGGAAGGCCCAAGACCGCTTATTAAGTGGGGCGGGGTAGATGCCCGCCCTACTTAAAATGGGAAAAATGTAAAAGTCTGATTGGGTATGCGTATTTATTGTGTATATGCGATGGGATGAAAAGTACTATTAAAAAATGAAACTAAAGTACTATTGTATTTAATTCGAGATTGATATATTATGGTTTTTGAGAACGACACCTTTACCGAAATTCAAAGGGGTTTTCGGACGCTACTTAAAAGTACCGAAACGCGGGCGTAGCGTTGGATGCGGGTTCGACTCCCGCCGTTCTTAAAAAATTTTTGCTGTGACGCGTTTTAGTAGGGTGGGGACGCTCACCCTACTTAAAATGGGAAAAATATAAAAGAGGTGAAATGAAAACTCAATATAGCGTATCAGAAGAAGTTAGAGCCGCCGTGGAACATTTAATTCAAGTAGGCGTTAAGCACAAAATGCTAGTGGCAGGTTTTGTTTTTTCGGCTAATCCGCCGTCCATCATAAACTTTGGTAATTGTACAGATTACAGTAAGGCGAGCCTATATAATTCACTTTGCGAATTGGCGGAACGCCAACGCAATTCCGGCCATTTTTGTACGGAAACGGTTGGTGTGGTACAATAAGTTTGTAAAAAATGAAGGGAGATAAAAGAAAATGTTGAATAAGCATAATTTGAATGTGGCTAAGTTCATATGCAAAGATTCTTCTAGATATAATCTTAGTGCAATTTATGTGAAGCCCGAAGCTACGGTAGCCACCAATGGGCATTATTTGGTGTGGTGTTCGTCCGATTCTGTTTCGAGCAAGCATTTTCCTGTTGTTCCGAATTTTGCTGGTGCACAGGATACTTTCAAGCCTTTTTTGCTCGACGCGGCAAAAGCCAATGAGATTGCCAAGGCTGTTCCGAAGAAGTCAAAGATTGAGAATGTCGCGGTTAACGTGGAACAAAACGAATTAGGAGAGACGCAAGCAACATTTGCTGTAACCGATTTAGAGAGTCCTCAAGTGTTTTCGGCTAAGTCTGAATCAGGCCAATTTCCAAATTATGATACGGTTGTGCCGAAGTGGGAAAACGCAAAATTTCGCATTGCGTTAAATGCGGCGTATCTTGCTAAAATTGCGAAGGCTTTCGAACAGTTTTCTGAAAAGCCGTCAAATTTAGTTGTGTTGTCATTCTATGGAAGCGACGAAGCAATGCGCTTTGACGGTACGCGGAACGGGCAAGGTATGACGGCTGTATTTGATGCCCATCCGTGGGGCCGACGACCAACCCGGAACATACGGTTGGGCCGAAAGAGAGGAGCAACGGAAAGCCGAGGCACAAAGAAAAAAGCCTAATAATAAGGCAAATAAAGAGTAAAAATGGCCCCAATTATTTTAATTTTTTGCTTGCTTTTTCTGATTCCTTTGAGTAGAATATTGGAAGTTTTAGGGAGGCGAAATGACAGAATACGAAAACGTTAAATGCCAATTGCAATTTAAGGGCTGCAAAGGCCCGGCGGGATATTTACGTCGCAGGCAGTTTGCTCAATCGGGACCTTGGTTGGATGCTTGCGAAAATTGTGCGCGGGTGCCATATGAAGTGCCGAAGCAGTTTCAGCAAACCGAGCCTACGGCGGAGCCTAATACGGCAGAGCCTAATACGGCAGAGCCTAATACGGCAGAGCCTAACACGGCAGAGCCTAACACGGCAGAGCCTAACACTACAGAGCCTAACACGGCGGAGCCTAATACTAGTCCTACTTCTAAACTTATCCAATGTTCTGTGGAGGGGTGCAAAAATCAGTTTCCGCGCAGTCGGGGCAGGTATCCTCAAAAATTTTGTCTCGAACATAGGAGTATGCCGCGATGAAATTTCGTTTGATAGATGTGCACAACGCTCGAATTATCGGGCGCGCTCAAACGAAAATTAAAGAGCCGCAACCTCTAAGTGTGCCGCCGTCGGGTTTGACCGACCTTGTTATTAACGGCGAAAAATGTACTCACGGAGTTTACATTCCAGAAAATTCGAAATTTCCGCGCGGCATTGCACCTTATTGTTCGATTTGCAGACCGTTTGAAATTATCTCTAAAGAGCGTTGAAAATTCTTAACCGAGGGAGAGAGGGAGGACGTGCCAACATACGAACAAACATACGAACGGTACAAGGCATTCAAATACTTTACTGTTGGTGTGTTTGGATATAATAATAAACGACCTGATAAAGTAATAATTGAAGATATTGATTATTATATAAGTTGCGACAAGCGGCCTAAGGCTGCGGCAAAGGAATTGAGACGTATTGCAGATTGGTTGGATACTCTATGAAAAATAATGTTGATGACGGGTTGGAAATTAAAGTTATAAATTTTTTTCGGCTATTTCCTGACGGAGCGTCCAAAGAAGAATTGGATGCCTTACGACGTATTACTGATTATGCCGTGGAACAGGACAGGAAAGGACGAGATGATTACAATCTTGGAAAAAATACTTTCAAGACTGTTTCCTCCTAAATTGGGCGCTATTTTACATTATAGAGATGTTCAAAGAAGTCTAGATTTTCAGACACGATGTGCTAGACATGGAAACGGTATTGTTTATTCGTCCATTGGAAATATTAAAGAGTACCCAAAGGTTGAACCGACGACGCCAAAAGAAAGAAGGTTGTATGCGATTTATTCTGATAGATGCCAAAAAGCTACTAAAGTTATATAGCTCGAAATGTACGGGCTTGCGGTGATGCGGTGAATTTCCCATTCTCCACGCAACACTGCATAGCACCGTCCGTTGTGATGGGAGCAGGTGGTCATTGTAAGTCACGGCTCGTTTCGTTTCCCGCCAAGGACACGCTAAAGGAAGCAAAGAAACACGAACGTCCAAAAGCACAAGGCAGTTTGTGGTTTACTGCTAGAAAACTTAAAATAGAACGAATATTAGTCGGCCTTATAGGTGTAATGATTTGTTCGCTTGCGATGGCGGAGGCCAAGCCAATTCAAAAAATGCCCGATGCAAAGCGAAGAAATGAAATAAGGCAAGCTCTTATAAGCAAGGGCTACGACCCCGGAAAAGATTGGAAAGATACATTAATCGTGCTGCGACGAATTGCTGAAGAACACCATTGGCAGCATCATTACGTGCCCGATGCGCGTGTTTTGATTCTCTTGGGTTTGGGAAACGAACATTCGGATTCAAGCATATTAAATGAACCGCTTTCTCGTTTGGAGAAACCAAATTAAGGAGAATGTGATGACGCTCTACAAAGTTCTGAATGAGGACGGAACTCCGTTTTGGGGTGGCAGAGGCAGGTGGCATCTGCCTAGTGGCAAACGAAAGGGCAAATGGATGCCGCCCATCAAGCGTCTTTTGCCGTGCAGGCGTGGGTATCACGTTCTGAAGCCGGAGCAACTAATTGAGTGGCTTGGTCCTGCCATCTTTGAGGCGGAAGTACGAGGCAAGCAAATTTGGAGGGACGACAAAGGTGTGGTGGAACAGGCTAGATTGGTCCGTAAGCTAAAATGGGACGAACAGATAGCGAGACTTTTCGCATGCGATTGCGCCGAATCGGTTGTACACTTAGTTAAAGATGAGCGCAGCATTAACGCAATTCGCGTATCACGTAGATTTGCGTTCGGTTTGGCTAGCGAAGAAGAATTGGCGGCGTCTCACGAAGGGGCGTGGAAGGCAGCGTGTGGTGCGGCGGGGGCGGCATGGGAGGCAGCGCGGTTGGCGGGGGAGGCGTGCGCGTCGGCATGGGCAGCGTGGTCGGCGGCGCGCGCCGCCAGAGAGGCGGCGCATGCCGCAAGGACGGCGTTGCCGTTGGGGGATGCGATGTTGGCGGCATCCCGCGCCGCATCGGCGGCGTTGGTGGATGCACAAACAAAGCGTTTATTTCAGTATCTGAATGGCGAAGTGGACTTGAAAGAAATTCGTAGGAGTGTGGCATGAGGGATGGTGCGGCGTAGGTTGCCCAAATCGAGAGAGCACACAAAAAGAAAATGGGTTCGACATTTGAAAAGATTATGCGTTTTCTATTACAAAGCTGGCAGATGATAATGAGAGGGTTAGTCTATGTCCTGTACATTCTTGGAAGTCTTTGCTTTCTTGCAGGAAGCATTATTAGTCTTGTCAAAAATGTTAAAAGAAATTGAGAGAGCATCCGAATGACTAAACCTAAGAAACGAGCCGACCAATTACAAGCAAAAGATAGAAGACTGAAAAGAAAATATGGAATTACTCTCGATGAAATGATAAAAATTTACAAATATCAAAAAGGTTTGTGTGCCATTTGTAAAAAACCATTAAGAGCCGTAATTCCAAGCTCTAAATCAGAAAATGGGTTGAGAATCGAAATAGACCATGACCACCGAAAAAAATCGAAAGAGGCAGTGAGAGGATTGCTTTGCGGCGGAAGGTGGGCAGGCTGTAACAGGAAATTAGGGCGCATTGACCGACCTGATTGGCTCAGAGCGGTCATTGCTTACTTAGAGAATCCGCCTGCACAAGCAGTATTAAATAGCGAGGCCAACGGAGATAAAAATGAAATTTGATTATTATACGTGGTTTAAGACTCACGAGCGTTTGGTCTTATTTTTAGTTATCGGCTTTTTTGTCGTGCATTTTTATAATAGAGGCTTAGATTATATGATAAGCCGAGACCGAACAGCGGCAGAGGCGGCTAAACAAAATGCCTTAGAAGCCTCCAATAAATTCAATCAAGATGACCAAAAAAATAAAGTTTTGTTGGCGCAATTAGACGTGCTGCGACAGCAATTCATTACGCAACAAAAGCAATTAGACCAAATTAGACAACAACGCGCAGAACAAACTCAAAAACAAAAACAAATTAACGACCAAAGTGCCCCAACGGAATTAGCCGAGAGAATCCGGCAGTTGTTAGGTGTTGGAACTATAACAGTTCAAACCCAAGAATCACCACTGCCTGACACTTTGGTTTTCTCTTTGGATGCGGCTCATGCCGATGCGGACATGCTAGAGGACATGCAGCAGCTTCGTGGGGATGTTAAAGATTTGAATACGGAATTAGTTAGTTGTAAGGCTTTAACGGACAAACAAGCGGACACTATAACGGGATTAAATGCTCAAATATTAAGCGGAAAAGAAGCGTTAACGGCAGAACAGAAGAGTCACGAAAAAGACGTAAAAGAACTGAAGGCCGAAAAAAGAAAGTCTTGGCTAAACGGATTTAAGTGGGGTAGTATAGCGGGATTTGTCGGTGGTTTGTTCGCGCACAAATTATAAAAAAGAGGGTTGGGAATGTTAATAATTGGTTTTGGGAATAAAGCCCGTCAGGGCAAGGATACCGCCGTCGCCGCAATTAAGCAATGGCACGATGCTCAGAATAGTTTGAGACAAAAACACGGAATAAAACACGTGACTAGGTGTGAAATAACTAGATTTGCGGAAGGCTTATATAAGGAAGTCAGCGATTGGTTAAAAACCGAGCAAGGCCAATTATGGCTAGGCGGCAGCCGGGGCTTCACGGAAGGCCGAGAAATACCGTCCAATATTAGTCGGAGTCACGACAACGGAAAATATTCTCATCTTTTGCAATGGTGGGGAACCGAATTCAGGCGTTCTCAAAATCCGAATTATTGGGCGGATAAGACATTTGAAAACATTTCTAAAGATACGGATTTTTTGCTAATATCGGATGTTAGATTTTTGAACGAAGCCGAAGCAATAAAAAAGCGCGGAGGGTATTTGGTTAATGTACAAAGATATTATCCCGATGGCTCTTTGTTTGTGACCAAAGACCGTGACCCCAAACATATTTCAGAAACAGAGTTGGATGATTATAATTGGGATTTTTATTTGCGAATACCGGACGGCCACGCCGCATTAACTTCGGAGTTTGCCATAACCCTTTTCGAGTATTTGAGGAAATTGCATGAGTAAACAAACGTCTTTAGACGGAATGATTAAATGTGCGAACGGTCACGTTTGGGAAGTTAAAGTTTTGAATCCTAAAAGAATTACCGTTTTGTGTCCCGTATGCGGAACGCGCACGGCAATTAAAGATGGAGTATATTCGGTAACGGGAACTAAAAAATGAATAATCTTGAAAAAGCTTACATAATAACTTATGTGGGTAGGCAGTTCTTTCTTTTGAAGCCAAATATAGAAGATATAAATATTTTAGACATTGGGCACTCTTTAGCCATGCAATGTCGTTGGACGGGGCACACGAAATATCATTATAGTATAGCGCAACACAGTTGGTATTGCAGTTACATAGGTTCCGAAGAAGAGGCTTTGTACAGATTGTTGCACGATGCTTCTGAGGCATATCTTGGGGATATGAACAGACCTTTAAAGCATTTTACGGAAGCGGGAGATGCGTATAGAGAAGTTGAAAAACCCCTTCAAAGTATGATATATAAAAAATTTGGGCTAGAAGAGACCGAACCCGAATCAGTTAAAATAGCTGATAACATGATGTTATATGCTGAGAAAGCCCAATTATTAAATACGAAGTGCCCGGAGGCTGAGATTTGGCTTCCCGGCGAAATATCGGCAGATGTTTGTATTCATAAGTGGTTACCCGAACAGGCCGAAGAAAAATTTTTGCAGCGTTTTTACGAACTATATACAAAGGAGAAATAATGATTACTAAAATTACTTTTGTCACGATAAAATGCGATGGTCCCGACTGCGAAAGAGAAGCAACATTTCAAGCCGACCAAGAATCTGAGAAGGACGCAACGCGGCAAAATCCTTGGATAGCCGCAGTGCGAAATGTTGGTACTTTGGATAATCGTACCTTTACCTACTGTTCCGATGAATGTGAGATAAAGGGAGCGGCGGAAGGAAGGCACAATAAAGAAGAACGGAGAGTAATTTCAGCCGCATCTCCCCAACAAATTGATTTAGCCGCTAAGGCAGCGGAAGCGGCAAGGAAAGCAAACAAGGCGTTGCATGATGGGGCGTCTGTAACTTTAGGTTAAAAAATAATGGCAAATGTTGAAGAATTTACCAAACGGTGCGCGGAAAATGGAATTGAGGCTCGCGTACAATTTTTTCCGAATCCTGGAAACCCTATGCAGGCTCTGCAAATTTTTTCTTTGAAAAACTATAACAAAACAATTGTTACTGTTACTCAAAGAAATAAAAAGTTTCAAAAAATTATTATTCCTGAAGGTGGAACCGCAGAAATAATGATTACGCCAGACGAAGAAATACCCGAAATCATAAAAGGATAAAACTAAAGTGGACTACCTAATCGAGTTTGAGGCACATATTGATGAGCGAAAAAGACCCGACGGTTTCCCGCACTCGGTATTCGTCAGGGAAACATATCCTGAAATTTCTTCCGAACAGGAACTGAAAGAAATTTTTAATTCCCGATTTAAGAATCTTGTTATGAATCCCGGCCTAGTTGTCTTTCGAGACGATTCTATAATAGATAAAAACGATTATGGCCAAAGAATGTATGTTCCGTGGCATATGATAACCCATCTTCATGGTAGAATTAGTCCGATTACTTCTACGAAATCAGAGTTTATAGACCCTGATTTAGAGATGAAAAAGAATGGTGTAGTCACATGATATTGTGTTCATTGGATTTTGAGACGACTGGAACGGAGCCTTTGAGAGACGAACCAACGGAATTTGGAGGCGTATTATATAGTACTAAACAACATAGGTGTTTAGATAGTTTAGGCGTACTACTTAAAACAGAGGTGCCGATTTCATCAGAGATTACGGAGAAGACGGGAATCACAAAACAGGCATTGAATAGGTTCGGATACGTTCCAAGTGAGATTCTTCCAACAATAGTAGAAATGATAGAATCGGCAGACGCGGTTATTGGATATAACTGCCGAAGATTCGACCAAAAAGTTCTTATTGAATGGGCAAAACGAGAAAATGTAGAAATCCCAAACAAACCTTGGATTGATTTGTATTATGATTTACCGTATAATGTACCCGTGGGTAAGCTTAGTCACGTCATGGCCGACCACGGTTTTCTTAATTATTTTCCTCACAGCGCGTTATCCGATGCTATGGGGGTACTTTTGATAGCAAGTAAGTACGATTCTAATTTATTGCTGCAACGGTCGCAATCACCAACGGTAATTATTAGGAGTTTAGTGGATAGAAGTCAAAACGACCTAGTAAAACAGGCAAAATTCAGGTGGAATCCATCATTTAAGATTTGGTGGAAGGCCGTTAAGGAACAGGATATAGAAGAGTTTACAAAATCTTTGCCATTCAAAACAGAATTGAGCAATTTGACACAGGAGGAACTAGAATAGTGACAAATAGTGGTGGTGATGTATTGGCTCGCGGAGGTATTTCGGCGCAATTCCGCGCATCGGAATCTACCGTTAGTCAAGAAAAATGGAATGAGGCTTTCGGAGACCAACTTTCTGCTTTTGAAGAAAGACTTAGGCAGAAGGCCATTGCCGAAGGCTTGACGGAAGAACAATTTAGAGAAATGAAACAGCAGGTTGACCAACGTTTGCAGCAAGAAATAGAAGAGAAAAAACGTGAATCAAAAGAAGTGCAATTGAAGAATTTGAAGATTCGACCGATACAAGATAGGATTATCGTGTGTCGGGAGGAAATTCAAGAAAAAAGCGGCGATGTTTATCTGCCCGATGAGGCGAAAGAAAAGCCAGCCGAAGGAATCGTAATTGCGGTAGGACCCGGACGATTTCTTGCAAATGGGGAGTTTGTCCCCACCAGCGTAAAAGTTGGAGAACGAGTCCTGTTCGGAAAATATTCAGGAGCGGAAGTAAGAGTTGGATTGGTTGATTTAACCGTCCTGAGAGAAGAAGATATATTTTTTGTAAAGGAGAAAGAAAACAATGAGTGAATTAATGTTTACTACCCGAAGCGGCGGAAATTTTGAGAAGCCGAAAACTGGGATGTATAACGCGGTGTTAGCAGATATTGTTGATTTGGGCGAAGTAACTACCGTTTATAATGGCCAAGCAAAAGTTCAGCCTATGGTCAGGTTTGTTTGGATTTTGGATGCAAAAGGCAAAGACGGTCGGCCTTTGTTGGTCACGGCAAGATACTCAACTAATTTGCACGAGCGTTCTAATCTTTATAAGGCCGTGAAACAAATTTTGAACGCCCCGCCTCCGACCGTTCTTAATCCAGAAAGTTTAATTGGATTAACCCGTCGTTTATTTATCCAAACCGACGTTGTTATGGTTGGGCAAGAGCAGCGCGAATATGCTAATATTTTGGGCATTACCCCAGCAGACCCTGGTGTTGTTGTGAAAGTTCCGAGCGATTTTGTTCGAGACCGTAACAAGCCAGTGGCGGAACAGGCCAAGAACCGACGAAAAACTCAGAATCAGGCCGTCAATTCCGCGTCAGCGCCGCCCGTTTCGTCGTCGCAAGCAACCCCTGACGTTGTATTTTGAGAGTGAACAGGCCGCAGAAAGAAAATTCAAAAAATTTTTGCGGCTTGTTCTTTTTTTTTGTTGATAAAAAAGTAAATGATGTACACAAATCTCGCAGTTCAAAAAGGAACACGACGATGCGAGAACTCGTCAGAAATCCTGTTGTGATTGATTATGGAAGTTTAGAGGGTGTGCTGCCAGGCCCTAATTTATTTCCTTGCGACATTGACGGAATTTTGGAAGTTAGTGGAAATTTTCTTCTCATAGAAACTAAATTTCACGATGGTCCTTTGCCGATTGGACAGAGATTATGGTTGGAGCGATTATCTAAATTACCCAATACGACAGTTTTAATTGTAGTTATAGAAGAAGTAAAAACATCAAAAAAAGGTTGTTATTTTTTCCTCCCTAAAAAGTATATGAAAGTCGGCAGAGATTTAATGTATAAGAATATAAGTCTAGAAGAATTCAAAGCTTTATACAAAGATTGGTACTTTGCATCACGGAGAAACCCAAAATAAAAAGATGGGACTATTAAAAGAAATTGCGGCTCCTCTCATTTCGCGTGGTGTCCCTGTAATCCCTCTGCGGCCCAAAACAAAAGTAGCTTTTCTGTCTAATTGGCAAGACTTGGCTACGACCGACGAAAAAATAATAGAGGAATGGGACCGTCAAGACGAAAATTACAATGCAGCGTGTGTTGCATTTGCTAAGATAGGAGGAGTGTGGTTCCTCGAAATAGACCAAGCAGGATTTGCCAAAAAAATCGAAGAACAAACAGGACAAAAGATACCTCCTACTTTTGCTGTTCGTAGCTCTCCCGGAAGAGGCCATTTTTATTTTCGGCAGACTCCTGCCAGCATACGACTAGGAAACGTCCAAGGAAAGGACGCTTCAGGAAAAGAATGTTGGTCAGCCAGAGTTGATAATCGTTATGTTGTAGCGCCGGGAAGCTATCATCCCACGTCGGGCGGACGTTATGAGATATTGCGAGACTCAGAGATATTAGAAGCCCCAAATTGGCTAGTAGAATGGTGCGCGAAATCTAGCAAAGAAGAAAAAATTAAAGTTGCCGCCGACAGCGACGAGATTTTTTTTGAGGGAAACCGAAATGTGGCATTAACTAGTATTCTGGGAAAAGCCAGACAAACCCTGAAAATGGGCTACGATGAGTTGTTTGCTTACGGAATGGCCGTAAATCAGCGTAAGTGTCGGCCTCCTCTATCAGAACAAGAAGTTAGGACAATAGCGAATTCCATAAGTAAATATGTTATAAAAGAATCGGGAAGTCTTGTTTTTCCTCCTGTTTCTGTGTCGGAGACGGAGCCTTTAGAGATACCTAGAATTCCATACCCAATGTTTCCGAGATGGGCTATGGAAGGCACTAGTATTTACGAGGGTTTTGTCAAGCCAATTTGTGATGCTAACAGCAGGTATCCAGAATTTATGTTTATTCCTGCTATGGTTATAGTATTAAATTATTTGGCTCTCAAGGTCAGAGTTGAAGACAAACAAATAATACCCAGTTTCTATACAATTAACATAGGAAGAAAAGGCCGAGTCATAAAGTCTAGCAGCGTATTGGACGCGATAGACTATTTACAGTCGGCTGGAATTGTGGAGCACGGCGGCGCAGCGACTAGGAACGCTTCCGGTAAATCTTTAATTTGGACTCCTGGCTCTCCTGAAGGTTTGGGGTTGGAGATGTCTAGAACAAATAATAGAAATGCTGTAATGTTCTACGATGAATTGAGTAATCTAACGAATAAAGCCAGTATTGAAAGCAGCACTCTAGTTTCTAGTCTTCTTACTATGTATGAATCGGGTAAATTTTCCAATACCATTAAAAGTCGTAGAGAGAGTTACAGCTTCGAGCCTAGAACATACTGTGCATCGTTGATTGCCTGTACCACCGATAAAAATTTTCATTCTTTGTGGTCAAAAATGTCGGCGGGAAGCAGCGGATTAGATGAGCGGTTTTTCTTTCTATATCAACCTGAAATTTTGGTTGATTTAACTCCATATAAGTTTGTTAATACCGTACAGGCCGCGCAAAAGACGCGGCAGCTAATTGAAAGGGCTGTGCAGAAAGGATTGTATAAGATTGTTGACGATACTTTGTTTGAAATGAATATCAATCGTTTGGGAAATCGCGTTGAGAATCGAGCAGAGAAAATGTCCCTATTTTTTGCTGTGGACTTAGGAAAAGACGAAATAGACGAAAGCTGCATGGAGCGGGCATTGGCTATAGCTAACTATGAGTTGGCAGTTAAGAAATATTTGGCTGCTTTTGAAAGTACCACCAAAGAAGGCGCGTTGCAGGGTGAAATCATTCAGATTTTGCAGCGCAACGGCGGAAAGCTTAATTTGCGTGATTTGGAGAGGGCTTTACGACCTTTGAAGCACGGCACATATTTATGGGACCGAGTTTATAAAGGGCTGCTCAATGCAGGATGGATTTGTGAATCTGGTTCAGGCGTAAAAGGCGACCCGAAACAGGTTATATTGATGAGAATACCTCCAGAGGAAGACGAATGAAGATTATAGAGCCTAATTTTTATCTACTTAATCCATATAGCGGGGAAAAATTAACTCCAGAAGACGGCATAAAATTGCTTTGGCACATAGAATCAATGGCTAGAATAAGTCATAGAAGCGAAAGTAAGCAAACACCGGAGTCTTGGCGCAGGTTCATTGAGGCTGTTGTAATAAGTCACGGGGATTGGTCTGTTACAGAACACGCATCTGTGACGGCGGTTATTAGGACAGATAGGGGAGTTACACACGAGTTAGTTCGCCATAGGCTATTTTCTTTTACACAAGAAAGTACTAGATTCGTTCGTTATGGCGAAATTGAATTTATTCGTCCCGTTGAATTGAATCAAACCACAGAAGTAGCTTGGCTTCGTTCTGTACAACAAGCGGAAGAAAATTATTTTGATATGCTTGAATGGGGGGCGAAACCGCAAACGGCTCGTGCCGTATTGCCTAATTCGATGGCCGCAACAATTGCCGTAACAGGAAATTTGAGGAATTGGAGAAATTTTTTCTTGATGAGGACTTCCAAAGAAACGCATCCTGATTTTAGAAGAATATCCATATCAATGTTAGAGGAATTCAAGCGAATCATTCCGATATTGTATGACGATATTGTGCCAGAACAAAGACAGATAGACAATTTAAGGAAAGGGAAATAAAAAATGTGTGAAATTTGCAATAACGAATCAGGCGGAATAGACGTAGGAGTTGCAAGTATTCCGGGCGTTCCTTGTTCTATTGAATGGTGCTCGGAATGTCTAAAGCAGAACGCGGCCCCTGTTTGGGTATTCGAGCATGATTTTATTTTCGTGGCCGAAGGAAATTTAGAAAATCTCGCGCCGTGGGCGCGAGAACGAGTTACGTGGTGCGATGGAAAATACGTTCCTTTCTCAAGAAAGGGTATCAGAAGAATTAAGCAAGTACGAAAAATATATGCGGGGTGAGACTGCATGACTGTTGAAATGAGTAAATTCGCAAGCGATATAATGAAGCAAAAATACAGCCATCTTAATAAAGAAGGCGAGGTGGAAAATTGGCAAAACATTGCTTATCGAGTGAGCAAAAAAGTTTTACAAGCTGTTCGTGCGCCTCATAGCCAAATAGAGGCTACTAGGAAGATAATTGAAAACCGAAAGTTTATTCCCGGCGGTAGGTATTTGGCTAGTACTGGCAGACTCTTTCACCAAGTGAATAATTGCGGCGCAGGAGAAACTAGGGTAGTTACCAAAGAAGGAGTCAAGACCCTTAAAGAATTGTCAGGAACTAAACCTACTCTTATGACCACAAATGGGACATGGGTAGAGGCAGACGTGAAAAGTTTTGGAAAGCAGCCTTTACTTAGAGTGCGTATTCGCAGAGACAAGTATGAAAAAGATTTGTACATGACCCCCGAACATTCTTGGAGAATAGCCAAGTATTATAGCAATGGTAGGTGTGCCCACAAGGTAGAAGTATTGACAAAAGACCTGAAACCAGGAGATATGTTGTGGCAGGTTTTCGGATACGGAGCGAAAAGAACGCCGATTAGTATTGATGGAATTAGGCACGGCATTGTTTTCGGGAGTAGCGGTTCTGAAGTCGTGTTATGTGGAAAGAAGAACCTTGAGATTTTGAAGTTTTTCAAGGGTTATAAATTAAAAAAACACGAATCGGGAGTGAAAGTTTCGGGACTCCCAAAAACTTATAAGGATTTACCGTCTCTTCAAAATGATAGGTCATATCTTTTAGGCTGGCTGTGTGGATACTTTGCCGCAGACGGATGCGTGTCTAAAGACGGGAAAATTGAATTAGCTTCTACAAATCTAAAAAATTTGGAGCGTGTTAGAGAAATTTGTTACGTTATCGGCATCGGCACTAAAAATATTAGGAAGCAGGTAAGAATTTCTAATCTAACTAAAAAGACATCTGTTATTTATTATTTACCATTTATACCTAGTACACTTTCAAAAAAATTCTTTTTAATTTCTAAGCACAGGGAAAATTTCAAAATTAAAAAGACCCCAATTTGGTCTGTTGTTTCAGTAAATAAAACCAACAGATTTGAAGAAGTGTTCTGTGCAATTGTTCCTGAAACTCACGAGTTTGTGCTAGAAGATAACATCCTTACGGGTAATTGTTTCTTGTTCAGGGCTGAAGATTCGCGCGAAGGTTGGGCGGATTTAATGCACAAAATTACCTTAGCTCTAATGACAGGCGGAGGAATCGGAGTTGACTATTCCGATGTGCGGGAAGAAGGACGTATAATCAGAAAAACAGGCGGTAAGTCAACAGGCCCGTTGGCTCTTATGCAAATGGTCAATGAAGCTGGGCGATTTATTATGCAAGGCGGAAGCCGACGTTCGGCTATTTGGGCTGGACTTAATTGGAAACATCCCGACATACAGAAGTTTATAAGAATGAAAGATTGGTCAGAAGTTGTAAAGTTGGAAAAAACTAAAAATTTCAATTTTCCGGCTGTCTTGGATATGACCAATATATCAGTTCTTTTGGATGATGAGTTTTTTGAGGCTTACCATAATGAAAAACACGAACAACATGTTTTGGCAACGTCGGTATATTGGTCAGCAATCAGGCACATGCTTGAAACGGGCGAGCCTGGATTTTCAATTGACGTCGGAAAAAATTCCCGCGAAACGCTTCGTAACGCGCCAATATGCGGGGATGTTTGGGTTCTGACTTCCGAAGGATATAAAGAAGTAAAAGCCATAATAAATAAGCCAGTGACAATATGGACAGGAAAGCGGTGGGCGTTGAATGTCGTGTTTCAAAAAACAAAGTCCGATGCTCCCATTGTTAAAGTAAAAATGACTGGCGGGCGATATATTCGTTGCGATGAAAGCCATGAATTTCTAACGGGCAGCGAAGGATTTTTTAGGGTTCCTGCCAAGGACCTCAAACCCGGAGATGTTTTGTACACAGCCTTGAACTATCCCGAACAAAAAACTAAGTTTCATTTAGATTCTTATATTTTGGGTTATATGTATGGAGACGGAACATTTAATAAAAATGGAACGGCAGAGATAACTTTTTGCACTGAAAAGTCCATAAAATGTGCTAAACCCATGTCGCGGTCTAGTATTTTTTCGAGCATGAACCGCAACTCCAAAGGATATTTAAGAGCTTATTTTAAGAAAAGTGATTTTTGGTCGGGCAGAAACAAATCAACATTTCCAAAGGATGTGTACGCTTATGACCAACATAAGGCATTAAGTTTCGTGGCTGGTTTGTTTGATTCTGATGGAAATTATGAATCTAAACAGAATCGTATTCGATTAGCATCTAAGCACGAAAGTTTTTTGAGGGGCGTAGCTAGATTATTGGAACAATTTGGAATTTTTGCTGGAGTTACAAAAGCGGGCATTTCTACTTTTGGCAAGTCTCAAGGCTATCAGCTTGTGGTAATGTCTGAGTACAATGATATGTTTTCTAAATTGATTCCCACAATTAGAGTAAGGCCGAGAAAACAGAAACAGAGCAACCGCCACTCTGTTATTAAAGTAGTGAGTGTCGAATCGGATGGAGTGGAGGATGTATATTGCGCCGATGTTCGTGTGGATGAACACAGTTTTCAAGCCGAGGGTGTTATAATTTCCAATTGTACGGAGATTACTAGCTCTGACGATTCCGACGTTTGTAATTTAGGTTCAATTAACATGGCTAGAATTGAATCGCTAGAGGAAATGGAGCGTGTAGTTGAACTTGGTTCGGCATTTCTCTTGGCGGGAACTGTGTATTCCGACGTTCCATTTGCTGCTATAGATAAAGTGCGCAGCAAGAATCGTCGTCTTGGCCTAGGACTTATGGGGCTGCACGAATGGCTCCTAAAGAAAGGAAAGAAGTACGGGCCGGATGAAGAATTAGCAAAATATTTGGAAATTTATGCGAAATCAGGAAAGATGGTAGCACCTTATGTCAAAAAATGGGAGCTAAGTCAGCCTGTAAAAACTAGAGCAATAGCGCCGAACGGGACGATAGGAATCATAGCTGAAACTACTACAGGCATCGAACCTATATTTTGTGCCGCCTATAAGCGACGATATTTGAAAGGGGATGTTTGGCACTTTCAATATGTCGTTGACCCGACAGCCAAGAGGCTCTTAGATTCAGGAGTGCCGTTGGAATTGATTGAAGATGCTTACGACTTGGCTAAAGATGTCGAAAGAAGAGTGGCATTTCAAGCATGGGTTCAAGAGTATGTGGACCATAGTATCAGTAGTACAATTAATCTTCCAAAATGGGGTTCTGAACTAAACAATGAAAATAAAGTCAGGAATTTTGGTGACATGCTAATAAAATATCTTCCGAAATTAAGAGGAATAACAGTGTATCCCGACGGCTCAAGACCGGGACAACCGTTAAATCCTGTTCCTTTGGCTGTTGCTTTGTCTCAAGAAGGACATGTATTCGAGGAATCTGGCAGTACAGTTTGCGACATAACAAAAGGAGGAGAATGCGGATGAACATTAATGAGTATCAAAAATTAGCGGAAACAACCGAATCTAAGGATTTCGATAAGATTTCCGAACGGCTGACAGTGGATAACATACGTTTTCTTCACGCAATTTTGGGTTTGGCTAGCGAATTGGGGGAGCTAGCGGACCAATTGAAGAAACATATTTTCTACGGCAGGCCACTAGATAAAATCAATCTGTCGGAAGAAGCGGGGGACCTTGTGTGGTATTTGGCTCTTGTGTCCAATGTGCCCGGTATGCTATCATTGGAAGAAACACTAGAAAGAAATATAGCGAAGCTAAAGGCTAGATATGGAGAGAAATTCTCTGAATTTTATGCCGCGAACAGAAATTTAGATAGTGAAAGAAAAATTCTAGAAGGTGGCAATCGAGGAATCTGCGTAAGATAGAAAATGTGCCTATATATTGACTTCGAGACTAAATCGGAAGCAGACTTAGAAGAAGTCGGCTTGCACAACTATGCCACACACAAAAGTACTAGTGTGTTAATGTTGGCATGGGCTGTCGGTGATGAAGAACCGAATATTTGGGAGCCTCCATCAGATATGCCCGAACGGCTCCGTTCCATGTTGTTAGACCCGAAAGTTGATATTGTGGCATATAATTCTTCGTTTGAACGGTATATTCTGAAGTATGTTCTTGGAATCGAGATTCCGATTTCTCGGTTCCAAGACCCCCAAGCCAGTGCTAGATATTTATCATTACCCGCGTCCTTGGAAGACGTGGGAATCGTTTTAAATCTACCAGCAGAACTTCAAAAAAATAAGCGCGGAGAAGCCTTGATTGAACTATTCTCATATCCCAAAAAGAAAAAGAAAAGCGACGCGGTGTTTTTTTATGACAAAACAACTCATCCTAACGAATGGGAAGAATTTAAGAATTATGCCAAACAGGATATACGAGCGGAACGAGAGATAGCACGTCGAGAGTCTTTGTTGGGAGCCTATCCGCTACCTAAAAAAGAAAGAGAAGTGTGGATATTGGACCAAAAAATAAACGACCGAGGTATTCCCTTAGATTTGAATTTTGTGTCCAATGCTTTTTCCATAGCCGAAAAAGATAAACAGAAAAAAATCGAAGAACAAAATAGATTAACTGGACTAGAGAACGCCAATTCGCCTATACAACTTCTTAAATGGGTGCAAAATCTTGGCTATCCTTTGAATAATCTCAGAAAATCTAACATAGAAATTATTCTTAAAAATAAACAGGAACGCGCTCCAAATTTACAGCCGTTAGCGGAAAAAGTGTTGCAGGCAAGAATGGAAGCGGGGAGCACAACCTATAAAAAACTGCAATCCATGATTAGAAATGTTTCATCGGATGGTGTTTTAAGAAATCAATTTGTCTATATGGGCAGTTCTAGATGCGGAAGATGGTCGGGAAATTCTGTTCAGCTTCAAAATTTAGCTAGACCTGATTCGGTATTTGAGAACATAGACAACGTAAATAAAGCCAGAAAATATATTTACGACAACGACTATGAGTCTCTTCTAAAGGAGTTTCCGTCGCATACGCCCCTTCTAGTGATAAAAAATCTTATTAGAACGGTATTTTCTGCTCCCGACGGATACAGATTTAATGTATGCGACCTTAATGCTATTGAAACTAGAGTGGCTGCATGGGTGTCTCAATGTTCGCCTCTTTTGAAAGTTTTTGAAGATAAAAGAGACCCGTATATAGATTTCGCAAGTAAAATTTTTAACGTGACATATGATAGTATTTGGCATGATTTGAAGATTCTTCCAAAAACACCTGAAGGACAAACATCCGACGGAAAGGCTAGAACCGCTAAGGCAAAACAAATGCGGCAAATTGCCAAGCCAGGCGTATTGGGTGCCGTATATCGTTTGAGCGGAGGGGATTGGGGAGAAGATAAAAATGGCGACGTGATTAAGATGGGACTTTGGGGATACGCCGAAAATATGGGCGTTGATATGACCAAAGAGCAGGCCCAACAAGTCGTGAAAGTGTTTAGGGAAGCCTATAAGGAAATAGGCGGCCAACCCGACCTTAACATTGGCTTTTCTGGCGGCATATGGTACTTGCTAGAAAACGCGGTTCGGGACGTTCTAAAAGGAAGTAGGACAGTTCGTAAACTTGGACCCGATGACTGTATTGTAATTGATAAACTAACCATAAAAAACCGAAATCCTATTCTTAGAATTAAACTTCCTTCGGGTAGATACTTACATTATTTTGACTCGTCTTTGCAAGAAGTTAAAATGCCGTGGAAAAAGAAAAAAGAAATCGCGGTTGAGTTTGATGAAAGTGGCGAAGGAACAAAATTTGAAATTAAAGATGTGGATGTATATAAATTAGGGTTTACCTATTACGGAAAAAATCAGCAAACAGGACAATGGGGTTTAATAATCAGTCACGGAGGGAAGATTTTTGAAAATATTGTACAAGCTATCGCAAGGGACGTTTTGGCCGAGAAGCTGCTAGAACTCGACGCTAAGGGGTTAAATATAATCGGTCATGTACATGACGAAGGCATTAGCTTAACTTCTGCCGACCCATTTTCTCCGGGGGCCGCCGAAATGGAAAAAATAATGAGTCGTCCTGTATCTTGGGCACTAAGTCTGCCGTTAGGCGCTGAAGGTTTTGAAGATACATTTTATCACAAATAAAATCTTGACAATAATATTAACATTATGATATTATTATGTTTTGAGGAGCGTTATGCTAGACAGTCCTGAGTTTATTCCCATATATAACCTTGATGCTTTGAGTGAACAGCAAAGACAAGATTATATAAAAGCAGTTTGTAATTACATCGGCGTGCCGCCAGAACTTAATTTAGTTATGTTGGCGTATATTGATGAGGGCGACGGCCCCAAGCGTCTAGTCGCTTATGCTAAAAGAGGCGCAACCGAAATTATACGGAACAGCAGAGGTATTAACATCATAAATCTTACGCATGATGTGGTGGGCGGCTCTATCGTGTTTACCGCCACGGCAAAAGACAGCAACGGACGCCAAGAAATATCCACTGGGGCGAAATGGATTAAAGACCTCAGCGGAAAAGCCCTAGACGATGCGATTATGACGGCACAAACAAGGGCATGCCGCAGAGTAACTTTGCAGTTTGTTGGCGCTGGAATTTTGGATGAGTCCGAAATTAATCCTAGTATATCAGTATCATCAATCGAGACTAAATTCGGTGAAATGTCAAATTTTTCTCAACCCACTTTAGCCCCTAATTCCGAACCAGCAAAAGCAACGCGACACGATGATTCGGAATTTGAAAGAAAAACGGAAAGCAAAAAACGCGGACGTAAGCCTCGGATAGTGGATATGGAGTCGTCTTCTGTTTCGTCTCCTGTTCCGCCAATTCCGCCTCCGTCCGTTCCGCCTCCGTCCGTTCCGAAATCTAATCTTAAATTATCTGTAGAACAAGTTAAGCCTTTCCGGCAACGTTTATTTAGGATTATAAATGATTATTTGGAGCCAAACGGATTTTTGCCTAAGCTTGGGATGGGCAATTCGGATAAAATGAGATTATTTGCATCTTCTATGTTTCCTGAAGTAGAAAATTTATCGGAATTAACAGCCGAACAATGGGAAAGTTTTTTGTCGGCGCTAGAAAATAAAATTAAAAGTGAGGGAACTGAATCTACAATCAAATACATAGAGAGTGTGGTCGGGCTATGAAATTAAACGTCCAACAACAAGCCGTTGTAGAAGCGATAGACGGAGTTTGGGTTGTCATAGCAGGCCCTGGCTCAGGAAAAACTCATTGCTTAGTTGAGCGGCACCTAAATATGTTGTCAAAGGGAATATCTCATAAAGATATTCTTAATCTTTCTTTCACTAATGCGGCAGCCACGGAAATGGTAAACCGTGTAGGACTTGTGAACGCGGAACAGATTTTTCGCACATTTCATAGTTATGCGTTGGATTTAATGAAGCGTGAAAGAAGATTCGTTCCATTCCAAATGACAGATGAAATAATTCCCGTCAGAGGAGAAGATTATCAACTGCTTTTCGAGTTAGTGGATATTTATAAATCAAGAGGAGTAACTAATTTTAGAACTCTGCAAACAGCCATATCTTCATGGAAAAGAGACGGAATAGAGCCTGAACAAGCTCTGCGAGAAGCCGTAGGACGTGAGTATTATTTGGCGTTGGCTTACGAAGAGTATGAAAAAAAGTGTCGAGAACGCGGTTGGTTGGATTTCGATTCTTTGATTAGAGAAGCGGTTCGCCTTTTGGAAACGAATGAAGAGGTGCGAAATCGAAATAAAAAGAAGTATATTTCCGTGGATGAATGTCAAGATACGGATGTGCTTCAGTTTCGGCTCTTGCAACTATTATTTAATGGCAACATTCTTGTAGTAGGAGACGAAAATCAATGCATCTACGAATGGCGTTCGGCCCAATCAGGAAATTTAAGCAACTTTGCAAGGCTTTTTCCTGGAGCCAAAACGTTGTACCTAGGAAAAAATTATAGAAGCACAAAGAGACTTGTAGAGTTTTTTAAGTTCATTCTTCCGGTTGATAACGGTATCGCGTCTCATATGATAACCGAAAACGATGAAGGCAAAGACCCAATTCTTATACAATATCCTGATACCGACATAGAAATAAGAAGAGTATTGGATAAGGCAGTAGAGGACCCTGAAAATTCGGTAATCATAGCTCGAACTAACAGACAGCTTTTTGACGTTCAAAGAATAGCTGCCGCTAGAAACATAAAATATAAGAATCTAGGCAAAAAAGATTTTTGGGAGCAGAACGAAGTTAAAGTTTTATTGAATTTGGCTAAGACGGTGAACCAACAACAAGACGCAAGTTCTGCTTTGAGACAAATTATTGCCGATAACAATTTGTATTACCGATATAGAGATACGGGCGATTTAATGAATAGCGACCCCATAGAAAATCTTAATAACGTGGTAAAATTAGCGGCTCAGAAAAACATGAATGTGACCGAATTTCTTAATTACATACGAAAGTTAACGTATGGAAGAAAGAGCCGAAAAGAAAAAGATTTAACTTTGGCCACCGTCCATCAAGCTAAGGGACGGGAATGGGATAATGTTTTCATTATCGGAGCGGAACAGGGTATAATGCCCCATAAAAACGGAGAATTGCCCGAAGAAAAACGAATTTTCTTCGTTGCTTGTAGTCGCGCCGCCAAGCATTTGCATATAAGTTGGAGCGGAAGTAAAAGCATGTTTTTGGAAGATGTGCCGTTCAAATTTTATGAGCCCGAAGAAGATTCGGTAGAGAGGAGTAATGCCTTATTTATACATTAATTCAAAAGGTGTACCTTGGAAAAAACACAGTTATTCGGCGGGGAACGATTTCGACCAATGCCCCTACAAATATTATTTACGCCGAGTTTTAGGATGGAAGGAAAAAGATAATAAGGCTAGATTTTTATTTGGCCGAGCGTTAGAAGAAAGTATTGAATTTTATCATAGCCATAATGGAGAAGGCGCGGTTCAAGATTTTTCTCGACGTTGGGCTGAATATAAAGATGCCCAAAATATAGCCTACACTGATGTTGAAAAAAATTGGGAGACTTGCCTGAAAATTGGAACGGATATGATTAGGTTGTACTCAGCCGTTCAACCAAAACTTCCGATACCGATAGGGGCAAATTCTATTTTCCAACGTGAATATGCAAAAGAAGTCTTTCCAGGAGACCCGAATTACGGAGAAATTGAAGATGCGGGCAAAGTTGATATAGTATGCTATACCGACCCGAAACATCCCGCTCTTATTGATAATGGGTGCCAAGCCGCCGTCAGGCCGCTTATTGTTGACATTAAAACAAGCGCAGTAGATTTTCCCGAGCAGCAAGGAATCGCCGCCTTCGACTCTCAACTTAGAAGGTATTCTTGGCTAACAGGCATTCGGGATGTGGCGTTCCTTTGGTTCAAGAAATCGCCATTGGGGATAAAACGAGGAAGTAATGTTACACTTTTAGAATCTTTCGGAAATTTGGAAGTCGGAAAAGAATACATCACAGCTAAAATTGATGACGATTTCGTTTGGCTAGTTATGGCGGATTTCCTAATCAGGGAAACGGATAAAGTTAAAGCCGACGAACAGCAGGCTTGGCTAGAAAAAAATGCCGTTCGTGTTCCCAAATCTTCCGTGACCAAACAACGGCTGCAATTTAATTCGGGAATTGTTACAGAGCAATCCGCTGAAGATGCGGGCCGAAACGCGGCTCGACAGATTGTTCAAATTGTAAACTGTTGGAAAACTGGAAATTGGCCACAAACTTTTGGAATTAGATACCCACGAAACGATAGAGATGACGCATATTTTAGAGCGTTCGTGCTTGGGGACGAAGTTTTCAAACAGCATAATTTCGTCAAATTAGATGAACAATCATTTGACGAACTGTTTCAAGAGGATTAGCAATAAAATGAAAATGAACACTTTTGTAGTATTCCCTACAGGCGAAAAATTATCAGGGAACGCTCCACATAGTTCTGTATTGGGGGAGACCGTTTTTGGGCCGCGGTGCGCCGAAGATGAGCTTATAGAATCCATTGACGAAGAAATTATAATCAAAAAATTTCTTGAGTTTTTGGTTAATTGTGGGTATGATTGGGAATCTTTTCAATTTCTTTCTAAGACAGAACAAAATAAATTAAAAACGGAGTTTTTTAGAGATGTCTAAAGAAAGAGAGGCTCTTTCTAAACTTAGAACGTCTTTAGATGGCGCAGACTCATTCGTAAATGGCGGCCACAGCATTATTAATGTAGGAGGGGCCACGAAACATGCAGAAAGAATGATGAAGGTGCCGACTTGGGTATTAAGCGATACAAAAGTGAAAGAGTTAATACAGAAACGATTTCCTAGATTAAATACTAATCGTCGTGAGCATAAAGCGGCCCGTAAAACTGTTTGCGTCATTTACTTATATTATCGAGTAGGACTGACCGCTGCCGCCACAGCCGAAGTAATGGGGATGTCAAGAAAAGCAGTAAAGAGGATATTAGAAAGACTAAATGGGTGGATAAAAAGTAACAAAACTACACGGTCCGCCTATTGAAGATTTAATTTTTGGGGCGCGAAATTTACGTCCAAAGGAGCTATTTGGGGATAAATGGAAAAAGATACTGTACTTGTGCATACATGTTTTCAGCACAAGAAAGGTTTTGAAAAAGATACGCCTGCAAGTCCTGAGAAATGCCGATGCCGCAAGCGTATATCATCGGAAAAAGCCGCTGAAGAAGTGAAACTCGGCTTGGCCAAATACACAGAAGTTAAAAAGACAATAGAAAAAATTGTTGTCTGCTTAAATTGTTGTTTGGACGGAAAAAGTTTCAAAAAATCTTGTAAAAATTGTTTGGGTACTGGGCGAGTCATTGTTAAAGAATTTACTAAGATTTTTGGCCCCGATATAATACGCACAATTTCACGAGATGGAAAAAGAAACATAACTACGGTTAAAGTCAAGAAGTCTCCAACTATAGAAGCTAAGCACATTCTCAGAGCGTTGGGACTTTACGGTGGCGGCCAAAACGCGGCAAGAGAGAGATGGGAAGAGTATAATCTTCTCACCAAAAAGTGTTTTGTCCAACTTTTGACTGATTATATTAATGTTAAGGAATTCGACCGAATATGGGCCGAGTGGATAAAATCTCCCGATGAAACTCCGTTTCCTCTTTCATTGAGATTAGAGCCAAAAAATGATTTGACAACAATGGTTGGACGGAAGTACGATTATGGCAGGTCCGTATGAATGAAGATAAGACAAAAGTGAAGATTGTGGCGGATATAGCATTAAAAGAAATCAGGTCTCGTTCTTTTTCGGGCAGACACCCAGAATTGGGAAAAATGATAAAGTGTCAAATTTGCGGAACGCGCCACAGAAGCAGTAAAATTTGTAAATTTAGGTACGCAAAATAATGGATATAATTATATATCATAATAACTGTCCAGACGGTTTTTCTGCCGCTTACGTGGCGAAAATGAAATATCCCGAAGCGGAATTATTACCATTAGACTACGGTACGGAGCCTCCGTATAATCGAGTCTCTGGAAGAGATGTTTTAGTTGTGGATTTTTCTTGGAGAAAAAGAGAACAAAATAGAAAATTAGCCGAATTGTCGAAAAGCTTTCTTATTCTTGACCACCATAAAACCGCACAGGCGGAACTCGAAAATGAACCGTATGCTGTTTTTGACATGAATAAGAGCGGAGTCGGAATTACTTGGGATTATTTTTTAATGGGCCGCGCCCTTGGTGGGTGAATTATGTCGAAGACAGAGATTTGTGGAGATGGAAACTTCCGTATTCACGATATGTAAATGCTTTTATTATGACATTTCCGCGCTCGTTGGAAGCTTGGGACCGTCTTGTAAAATACGACGAGGAACAAGCAATTTTTATAGGAAGATACATAACTTTACAAATAGAACATTATGTTAATGATGTAGCAAAACAATCTAAGCGAGGAAAAATTAAGGTCGGAGAAAACGAACTAGATTTGATGATTCTGAATGTCCCTTATATAAATTGCAGTGAAGTAGGAGAAAAATTAACTGAAGAGACGGGATTAAGTTTGACTTGGTTTGAACGGGCCGACAATAAAATTCAATTTTCATTGAGAAGCAGGGGAGATTTAGACGTTAGCGAAATTGCAAGACAGTTTGGTGGCGGCGGGCATAAAAATGCCGCTGGATTCGTACTACCGATTTCGGAAGGCCGCGCTGTAATTGATGGAATTAGTTATGGCCGTTGAACACATGTTGATAGCCGTTAAAAGCTGTCAACAGCATCAATCGTACCATCAAGCTATCAGGGATACTTGGGGCAAACAAGTATCCCGAATGGTATTTTTTATGGGTGGTTTAACGGGGGTGGTTCCCTCTTCCGATGAGGTTCTGCTTGATTGTCCTGACGATTATCTTAGTTTGCCGCTCAAGACAAAGAAAATTTTAGAATGGGCGGGAGATAGATTTGAATATATTTATCTCTGTGATAACGACACTTTTATAATACCAACACGATTAATGTCCTTGGATTATGATAGGTATGACTATTCGGGTTCAATGGATAGACACTGCCCCATAGGGCAGACAAAAGATTATAGAGACCATATAGGATATTATCCAAATTGCCATCCTTGGGCTAGTGGTGGAGTCGGATATTTTTTGTCTAAAAAAGCAGCGCAATTTATAGCGAAGAAAACTCCCGATGTTTGGGCGGAAGATTTATGGGTAGGCCAAGTTCTAGGTCCTGAGATACAATCGGGAAGAATGACGGCGGCTCATCTTCCCAAATTAGAAAATTATTCCGCTTGGCATTTTAAGAGAACGCGGAAATACAGATTTTATTGTCCTGAAATGATGTACCGAAGTTTTCGCTTGGGGAATCCAGATTTAATGTATAAGGAAGATAATGACAATAGTAACTAGACTGCGGGGCGGCATTGGAAATCAAATGTTCCAATATGCTATGGGATTGGCCCAAGCAAAAAGGTGGCAGACTGATTTATTGTTGGATATTTCATCATTTGTGGGAGATTCTTTAAGGCGTTTCAATCTTAATTTGTTTCCACGAGTGAATGAAAAAACGGTAATAGGATACGTGAAGGCCACAATTTCCGAATCGGGCATGCCGTATAATAAAGCCATAGTTGATTCCATAAAGTGCGACGAAATTTTAAGCGGATATTGGCAAACCGAAAAGTATTTTTCTTGGGATGCGCTCGGTTCGTCCGTTCCTTTTGGGGACATAAAGCAAGATTTGTTTTCAATTTTTACTGATGTTTCTATACAAGGAGATTATTATCACAGGCTAAACCGAATAAAAAGCGTTGAAAACAGCATCGCAGTTTGCATACGCCGCACGGATTATTTGAAATCTGATTTTCACGGCGTCTTACCCGCCGAATACTACAGGACAGCAGCCAAATTTATAAATGCCGAAAATCCTACGTTTTTCGTGTTCTCTGACGAACCGAAATGGTGCGAACAAAATTTTACGAATATTATTCCCGATGTTCCGTTTGAAATCATGGGTAGCTTTGACCAAACAACGCCGGAACATTTAGGCACTGAACATTTAGACATTAATTTAATGTCTTGGTGTAGGCATCACATTATAGCTAATTCTACATTTGCTTGGTGGGGCGCATGGCTCGGAGAAATCAGACAAAAAGGAATTATTTGTGCCCCGTCCCAATGGTTCTTAAATGCGCCAGAAAATCCAAAAGATATAATTCCTGAAAGGTGGATTAAACTATGATTGATTTGAATAATCCTAAATTTGTGTCGTTTTTATCCCCGCAAGCTGAGTGGAAGCACGCTCTACTTATAGAATTGGGGGAAAGATTCAATCTTCAGATTCTAGTGGAAACTGGAACGTGTTATGGCGGCACAATTAATGCGGTTAAACATTGCTTTTCTGAGATACACAGTATTGAGATTCAAAAATCCATATATGATAGTGTTGTGAGACGGTTTGCGGAAGACAGACATGTTAAATTGTATCATGGTTCTAGTCGGCGTATTTTAAGAGGCGTATTATCAAATGTTCCCTCAGGACCTCTGCTATTTTGGCTAGATGCTCATATAACAGGCGGAACAACCGAAAACGACGGAGACCAAATAAACGAGGAATTGAAAATCATTACTGAGGAACGGCCCGATTCTTTAATTGTGATAGACGACGTGAAACCTGACCGATGCAATGGATACGAAGGACCCGATGCGGCTATTACAATACCTGAAGGTTATAAAGCTGTATTTTTACACGGCGTATTAATTGTGCACGATGGTAGATATAATATCTAATACCGGAGAAATTCTAAATGAAAATTTTAGTGACGGGAAGCGGCGGATTAATTGGAGGCGAAGCAGTAGAATATTTTGGTTCTCGCGGCCACGAAATCGTAGGTGTGGACAATAACATGCGAAAGAAGTTTTTCGGAGATTCGGCGGATATTTTATGGAATTTGCATCGCGTGGTTCATAAAGTTATCAGATATGCACATCACGAAGCCGATATTCAGGATATGAATGCGCTGCAAAATTATGTTTTTCAAGGCGCACCATACGACGCGGTTATTCATTGCGCCGCTCAGCCTTCGCATGATTATGCCGAAAAGAATCCTGAAATAGATTACGGCGTCAACGTTCAGGGCACCAAGAATTTATTGGAATGTACGTTAAAGCATAGTCCGAACGCTGTCTTTATATTTATGAGCACCAATAAAGTTTACGATAATGCCGTTAACAGTATGGAATTTGAAGAATTTCAAACTCGTTTTGATAAAAGAGCGTGGCGAGGATTCGATGAGACGACTTCAATCGGAGCCAATAATACATTTGGACGGCATAAACTCGAAGCAGATTTAACGGTTCAAATTTATGCGGCGAAAGGCTTAAAAACCGTAGTTCTTAGAGGCGGTTGTTTGACGGGTCCGGGGCATTCGGGTGTTGAAATGCACGGCTTTCTTTCGCACTTAATTAAAACAGCCGCTACAGACGGCGTGTATAAAATTTTTGGTTATGAAGGAAAGCAAGTTCGAGATAATATCCATTCCTATGACGTTATGCGAGCCGTGGAAGAGATAATCAAAAATCCTATAGCAGGAGAAATTTATAATATTGGCGGAGGCAGAGGAAACAGCATATCAATACTTGAGGCCATTGCCAAGGTGGAAGGCATCATAGGAAAACCCGTAAAACGAGAATATGTAAATGTTCCTCGTTCGGGAGACCACAAATGCTACATTACGGATTTTTCCAAATTAAAAAAACATTATCCGAATTGGGGCATAACAAAGAATTTAGATTATATATTCGATGACATATTAAGGCAGATTTATTGGGGGCAGTATTCCGACCACGAAGATACGAAAAACTATCCTCTTAATGAAAACAGTGTCGTGATAGATGTTGGTGGATATAGAGGAGCGTTTACGGACGATATTGTAAAAAGATATAATTGTTTTGTTCACGTAATAGAACCAATAGAGGATTTTTATCATGCATGCGTTTTTAGATTCAAAAACAATCCTAAAGTGACGCTGCATAATATAGGATTGTCGCATAAAAATGGAAATAGAACCATTGCTAGCCAAGGTCAAAACAGCAGCTTGTTTCGCGGCGGACAAAATCAACCGGAGCTTCCGCCGGACCCTGTTTACGGAAAACCCGTTCCGATAATTGCTAATGTTGTAGATGCAGCCGAATTTTTTGAACGAAACATAATTGAAGCCGATTTGATAAGTCTTAACGCAGAAGGCGCGGAGTTTGAGATATTGCCTCGTCTCATAGAAACGGGATACATTCAAAAGTGCCGAAATGTTCAAATTCAATTTCACAAATTTTACCCTAATGCCGAGATTCTTAGAGAAGCAATTAGAACAGAGCTTAGAAAAACCCATGTCGAGAGTTTCAATTATCCTTGGGTGTGGGAGTCGTGGAAATTAAAATGAATCTTTCTAATATAACTATAGGCATAACATCATTTCTTCGTCACGGATATTTGCGACAATCTTTGCATGGTATCAGAATAAATTTCTCTGATTGCAGGTGGCTTGTGGCGGACGATTCAGACGTTCCGCCGCCTTTGTCTAGTGAAGAAATGGTACGTTTAAGCTTCGATTCGGGCTTAGGCGCAAAAAGAAACGCTCTAATTGAAAATACCAAGACTGAATATTTACTTCTAGCGAGCGACGATTTTGTTTTCGATGAAGAATCTAGAATGGGCGTTGAGTTACTCAAAATGACTTTAGACCGAAATCCCGAAGTGAGCGTAGCGGCAGGCAGAGTAAATGATAGACCGTATGAGGGGTTTCTTGAGTATTCTAGAGGAACTTACCTAAAAGAGATTTTGTTTGATGGCGATAAAAATCCGCTTTACAATACCGACCCCAACTGCTATAAGGTAGATATTGCAGCTAACTATTTTTTGGCGCGAACGCATCGGTTGATTCATTGGCCCGAATCAATTAAAATAGGCGGAGAGCATGGTCTGTGGTTTTTAAGAATGAAGCAGGCGGGCAGAATAGTTGTTTGGGTTCCCGGAGTGAACATACAAACACAGGAAAATAATCCTAGCAAAAAAGATTCAAGATATGATATGCTTCGTCGTAGATGTTGGGACGGCCACAATAAAATGAAGCAAATTTTGGAGATAAAGAAATACATAGATTTTTTTGGTATCGAGACATAGAAAAAAAATGAAAACTTGGCTAATTACTGATACTCACTTGAACCACAACAATATTAAGACCTATTGTCAGCGACCGGATGACCATACGGAACGTATTGATGCCAACATTCGTCGAATGGTGAGTCCGAATGATATTTTGATTCATTTGGGCGATATAGGAATAGGCAAAACTGACGTATTTATGCCGACTGTGCAAAAATGGCCGGGCAAGAAGTGGCTCATTCGCGGGAACCACGACACAAAATCGTGCCAATGGTATGTACAAAATGGATTCGATATGGCTTGCGACGGACTGATTTATCGCGGCGCTTGGCTTACGCATAAACCGTGGCGAGCGCCTTTGCCTCGCGGTACTCATATCAATATTCACGGACATTTACACAATGTTTGGGATGGATTTCTTGCCGACGACCCCGAAAAACAAAAAGATGAGTTTTTTATTTCGGCCAAAAAAGGAAAACTTTTATATCCTTGGCAAAGATTGCTTGCCGTGGAGTACACCAATTATATGCCCGTAGAATTTGATAAATTCGTGGCGAAAGGATGGGCGTGGAGAAGATGAATGGCCGACTTTGAACCTATTGTTAGGTGGGTTCTTTTCCAAGAAGACGATAAAAAAGAACCAGGTAAAATCGTGGATTTAGGGGACGGGGCAGGATTAACTCGGCTTGGAATTACTCAGCGTTATCATGCTAATGATGTTCCTTCCGAATACTTTACTACAATGCCGTTTGCCCAAGCCGTAGCTTACGCCAAATCGGTGTACAAGAAATTTTATTGGGTGCCCATACGAGGAGATGAAATTCAATCCGATATTGTGGCCGCTCCCGTGTTTAGTTTGGCTGTAAATAATTCTCCATCCGGTGCCGTTCGTGTTTTACAAAAAGTTTTGGACATAAAACAGGATGGAATTTGCGGACCGATTACCATTAACACTTGTAACTCCAAACAGCCTGAAATAGTGGCTTCAATGTTTCGAGCGGAGTGGGAGGATTTTTATAGACAGATAGCCGCATATAATAATCAAAATAAATTTTTATCGGGTTGGCTTGCCAGAGTTTATTTTCCGTATCCGTCGCCCGTGCCCCAAATTTATGATTAAATTTTGTTACATGTGTCGCCATAAAGGTTGCCCCAATCCTTACTTTTGGAGTTATAGCGAAAAAGGTTTGGACATTTTGATTCGCCTGCATGAGGCGGACCATTTTCTTGAAATTCAAGAAAGCATGAAAAGATATGATGAACAGAACAAATTTAAAAACAAGGATTATAATAAATTATACTGTAATTGGCAGGACATACTTTTTCTGAAGACGAGGGGAATTTCCATAGACGAGGATATTATTTATGTCGGTAAAGGTAGTGAACATTAAAAAAGAGTCTTGCGATATTCCCGTGTGCCGACCCACAATTTTTGGTAATTTTATGGGTTTTGGAAACCCTAGAAAAAACGCGGTGGAAGCCTTTGCTTTATACTTTTATTCGGAAGACGGACGTAAATTGCGAGAAAAGGCATTAAAGGAAATACCGGAAAATGCCAAAATAGGGTGCTACTGTTCGCCGGAACCGTGTCATGCCGACATCATTGCGGGCTATTTAAATTGGAAGCGGAGCCTTCAGTTCTTTTGTTATGCCCTAAGAGGACGATTGGAGAAATAATAAATATGGAAGTCGAAGAGAAAGATTTTGCCTATAGTTTGGGTTTTTTGGAAGAATGGTTAAAAGGACATCCGAAACAAGTGTCGGAACATTTGAAGACCGTGGCCGATGCCATATCTTTTTATAGAAATCGGTATCAAGCTGTTAAAGATAAATTTGACGAACTAATACAAGAAAACAACCAATTAAAGAAACAATATAACGAAACCGTGGCAAGTGCCGCGAAACTTTTGGATTTTGCTCGCTCGCAGGCCGAAAGAATTTCTGAAACGGAGCAATTAATAGAAGAACAGCGGCCTTTTTATCGGGTACACAAGGAAGGGCTTGACAAGCCACAGTAAATATGAGATTATTTTGAAGCAAAAGGAGGCTTTCGGCGTGATTTTTGAAATTAGTATTTATGCTCCCGGAATTTCGGATTTTCATCCAAAAACGGATGAACCGGTTCCATTCCCTCCAATTGTGGAGACTTTTGAGGCTAGTTGCAATCAAGAAGCGAAAGCAATCGCTGAAAAAATTTATGGTCAATATGGATTCGGCCATGTCGGACATTACAACATCTTCCGAGCATAATTGCTTTTCGCAAGGAAAAGGCGGAGAATATTTATTTCTCTGCTCTCGTTGTGGAGGATGTTATGCATGTAATCACCGAGCGGTATTCATTGGAAAGAAATGGTGGTGGATTTCAGGATTGACAAATAAATACGAGCGCATCATAAATGACGGCAGATTATACGAGCTTCAGGCCGTGCCTGCCCCGTTCGTCGCGGCAGGGGCGAAGATGGCGACTTAATCTGGCGCGGCCTGAGGAAATGAGGATAATATGAAAAATAAATCTGAAATTACAGAAAAGAATATTCAAACGATGCCCGCCAAACAGCTTCGCGGTCGCTTGCGAAGGAAGGCCCGACAGAAAACGGGAGCTTTAATTGACCAAGCTTGGGCCGTTATTCTAAATGTCATTTACGAAAATACCGCGCCTCAAAAATTTGATGACAATAATAAATTTATGAAAACCGAGGCATCGAAAAATTTTGGAACTGTAAATCCTGGAATACGATAATAGGAGTTTATCGCATGATGTCGAAAGCAAGAAAAGCCTTCTTCTTAATATGGTTTTTGTTAGACGTATTATTGTTTATAACTTTATATTTATTGTCATTATATGGGATTTTATGAACTTAATCAAGAAAATCATAATCATATTCGGATTGGCCTTAATAACATCGTATTTATTGGGGGCGTCTCCGAAGTACAATCTTCAAAACGATTTCGATTATTATAACGAACAATACTTTTACGGAGCGTTGCCAAACAACACAAAAGTTATATGGTCGGATTTGTCGCGCTATAATGATATGGCTAGAATGGATAAAAGACCCGACGGCTCAGTTCTTATATCCATAGACCCTCGGCTCAATCCTGACTTAAGAGAAGCCGACATGAGTCTATTGCACGAAATGTGCCACGAGAAATTGGAATTACGCATAAACGTTCCTGCGGGTTATACGGCAATCGAATCTAGCCTAGACCCTCATGGGCCTGCCCACGAACAATGCATGATTGATTTGGCAGAGCGACACGCTTTCCATGATTTGTGGTGAATTAATTGAAATGAGATAAAAAATGGAGACCCTTAATGAGTTGGCACTTTTCGCGGGCGCTGGTGGAGGAATACTTGGCGGAAAACTCCTGGGATGGAAAACTGTCTGCGCTGTTGAAATCGAACCCTACCCTGCAAGTATTCTTATCAAAAGACAGAATGAAGGATTTCTCAAATCCTTCCCTATTTGGGACGACGTTAGAAGTTTTGACGGACGACCTTGGAAAGAAATTGTTGACGTGGTTTCTGCGGGCTTCCCGTGTCAGGATATTAGTGTCGCAGGAAAAGGAGCGGGAATCTCAGGAAAACAAAGCGGCTTGTGGAAAGAAGCAGCCAGAATTGTTGGTGAAGTACGACCTGGATTCGCGTTCTTGGAAAACAGTCCCGCGCTTACCAGTCGAGGACTCGACGTTGTTCTTGGGGACTTGGCCGAAATGGGGTACGATGCGGAATGGTGTGTGCTCGGAGGCTCCGATGTTGGAGCTTGGCATCAAAGAAAACGCATCTGGATTCTCGCTGCCGACAATAGGCAAGAACGAGTTCAAAGGTTCGTCTCGAAAAAGATACCGTGGAAGCACAGAGTACCGTGGTGCCAAGATGTCCGAGGGATTGAGGATTTGCGAAAACGAACCGATGTATACTCACCCCAACTTTGCAGAGGAAGCAATGGGGTGGCCGATTACGTGGACAGAATCTCGGCCATTGGAAACGGACAGATTCCAACAGTGGCTGCGAGCGCATTCAGTATTTTAATCAATAGATTTGTCAGGGAACGGTGAGTATATGCTGTACTGTGAAGATTGTCGAATATACAACAATTTGAAATTACCGCCGTCCTATCCCTATGTTGACATATTTAAGGCCACGTGTGAGCTATGCCATAAGATGAAGGATTGCTACGATATTCCCGCCATTTACGCCAAACACAGATATAATTGGACGACAGAAGAAAAAATACTTGACACAATGCTCCAAAAAGAGTATCGTGGTAAAGCCGAGGAAATGATTATTCCTATAACAAAGGGAAAGCATGCCGGGGCCGTGAATCACGAATATACCGATATGCTCTTAGGCGTCCTAGTGCAAGTTGAAGGTCAAATAGATTGGTTTGCAACGTATGAAATGAGAAGAAAACTCCGAGATGCGATTGTTAAAAAACAGAAAGGAGGATAGCGTGGGATTTATTGGGTTTGATAAAAACGGCGAAGCTTTGTACGACACAAAAGATGCCGCCATAGAAAGGGCACTTATGATGGCCAAATTCCGAAATTTCAAGGGAAAAATTCTAATACAAAGAAATGTTCCGATGTGGTTTGCTCATTTGGTCAAAGGCACGATATTTGAAAAATTAGGGTATAGATGTTTGAATTTGAACGAACAGAAAGGAAAACTTGCATGAAAAACACATTAAAAGTGGGTGACGAAGTTTACGTGACACGAAAGGCCAAAAGCTATGAAAATGGTTGGAACAATGTTTGGGTTCCGAGCGCGATGAATTGTTACGTAGGTAAGATTGGGCGCGTTAAAGCAATTTATGAAGATATAGGAATCGAGCTAGATTTCGGAGATGGCATGCCTGAATATTTGTTCCCCTCTTTTGTTTTAAAGAAAATTTCTCCAATTCAGGAAGCCAGAGACATTGCTAAAAAAATATCTAAACGAAACGGCTTTGTTACAATTGATGAAGTCCAATCGGCCATGAAAGAGACTAAATTCGGGCCTATAACGAAGGGAGCGGCTGGAGCGGTTTTTAATACGCCCGAATTTATAAATACGGGAGTGACGGTCAAGAGCGTCAGACCCGAAAATCGGGGCAGGAGAATTTCTATTTGGAAGCTTAAAACAAGGGATAGGCATGGAAAAAAGACAGCTTTACGTAGTGGTGGCTAATTCAATAGAAACGGATTTCGGGAAGATAAAGCAACCCAAAGGACGGCAAACGGCTCAGGCCGCGCATGCCGCTGCGGCTTTTTGTTTTGAATATGGTAAATTATTAAATGCTTATACTACAACAATAATAATTTTACAAGCAAGAGATTCGGCAGAATTGCAGCATATTATGCGTTTAGCCAAAACAAAAAAGCTGCGTCACGTCGCATTTTATGACGAAAATTTATCCGCCTACGGCGACGGACAGTTTTTAACTGCCGTGGCCATATGCGGATTGCCAAAACAGGTTCAGGGTGTCATCGATTATTTGCCGCTTTGGAGTTAAAGGTGAGATTAATACAAGACACAAAATTGGATTTTCAAGATGTGCTTCTAGTTCCGAAACGCTCTACAATTCAGAGTCGGAAAGAAATAAATCTGTTGCGAACCTTTAAATTTCGCTACGTTGATTGGACGTGGACAGGAGTGCCAATCATTTCGTCCAATATGACTTCGGTCACGACTATTGAAGTTGCGCGGGTTATGTCGGAGCGCGGCATGTTAGCCTGTATGCCGAAGAATTTTAACGGCTCATCTTCGATTAATTCGGATTTTCTAATCAAAAGTATAGGTCTCAATTCCTTTGTTTCTAATATTAATTACGATTGTTGTTTTTTATGTTTGGATGTACCGAACGGCTACATAGAATCGGTTGTGGATAAAGTTCGTGAAATCAGGTCTGAATTTAGAGATGTTGTAATCATGGCTGGAAATGTCGTCACTCCAGAAATGACCGAAGCCTTAATTCTAGCGGGAGCCGACATCGTGAAAGTAGGAATAGGAAGCGGAGCAGCTTGTTCGACCCGTATTAAAACTGGCGTCGGGTACCCACAATTAAGCGCAGTAATTGAATGTGCCGATGCGGCCCACGGTCTCGGCGGCCACATCATCTCGGACGGCGGATGTGGTACACCAGGAGATGTCGTGAAAGCTTTTGCCGCTGGAGCGGATTTTGTTATGCTTGGCGCAATGCTGGCCAGTCACGATGAAAACGGCACCGAATTTTACGGTATGGCATCAGAAAAAGGCGCTACCGAGATAGCTGGTGGCCTTAAAAACTACAGGGCTTCGGAAGGATGGGAATTTAATTTACCTCGGCGCGGTCCGCTAGAAAACACTCTTCAAGAAATTACAGGCGGCATTCGGTCGGCCTGTGCCTATGTCGGGGCTAAAAACATAAAAGACTTGCCTAAATGCGCGACATTTGTTAGGGTAAATAGGATAGCCAACAGCAGTTTGTGGGAACACCGAATTTAAGAGTTGACAAACAATTGCCGCTCAAGTACACTTTCAGAATTGCCAGTTTGCTTAGGAACGCGCTAGGGTTGGCGGACAATTGCCGCTCAAGTACACTGCTCAGCCCGCAACTCCTTTTTGACTAAGGTGTTGGGGGCTGAGCCGCTGACTAATACAAAAATGAAACTATATAAATTAACAAACGAAAACGGCTATACTTACAATAAAACCCTGTGGGGCGAAGGCGTATCACATTCAGGAACGGGAAAGGGACCGATTTGTAGCGAGGGATGGATTCACGCTTACGAACACCCATTTATTGCCGTATTTCTTAACCCGATACACGCATACTTTAAAAATCCTAGAATGTGGGAAGCGGAAGGCAAAATTGACATACGCGACGGACAATTAAAAGTAGGATGTAAAACTTTAAAGACCATAAAAGAAATCCCGCTGCCTAAGGTACAAGACAAACATTTTATTATTTTCGGAGCTTTAGCCCTCGTCCAAGCTAGCAGTACTGTGTTTAATAGTGATGAAATAGTACGGTTTAACAACGGCGAACTTTTAAATCTTCTTTTAAATTATTTCACGACGATTTCCTCTAATTCTCGACTACGTATGCCAGCGTCATTATTATATCAAGCGGCATCTGCACTACGCAATTCTTCTTCTACATTCGACAAGTCTTTAATAATTAGATATATGTCCGCTAAAGCCGTATATTATTGTAATACGGCCAGACCTCCTTTGGATTTAATTTCGATTGCCGAAAAGAACCGCGAATATCTGACCGATGCATAAAATTGTATCGAGCCTGAGAAACAATGTAAAAAAGAACATCGAATCCGTCCTTAAAAATGATAATGTAATATAGCATTACTTTCAAAATGTATAAAACTCATCGAGTAGTACTAAAACTTTTTTTGGTCTTGACAGCCATGATTTTTTACGGTATGCTGCTGTATCGTAAAATCAAAAACAGACTGAAAGGGTTTGTCCGATGATAACAAAAGTAAAGAACAAGACAACTCCTTCATTCAGGGAACAGGCCGAAGTGTGGCTACGAAATGGACAAAAGCGTAAAAGAAATCCGCTTCGTCCCGAAACAGTCAAGACCTATAAATCGCAAATTGAAACCAATTTGAATCCGAATATAGGCGTACTTGCCGTAGATTCCGTTGGAAATAAAGAAGTTAAAGAACTTGTGGCAATCTTGGCCGCCAAAGGACTATCGGCCAGCACGATTCAGCTTAACGTCAATATTATCAAGCAGATACGAAGTTCTATCGTTAATTCAGAGGGTGAGCAAGTCTATCCGTATAAATGGAACACGGAATTTATGGACTTGCCCATTGTAGATAAGAATCAACAGAAAAGGCCCGTGGCTAGCGCACAGACGGTTCAAGACGCATTTAAATGCACTTCCAAGGCCCCAAGCCATACCCAAGCCCTTTTGGTCGTTCTAGCGGGTTCTGGGCTGCGAATTCAAGAGGCTTTGGCATTGACTATGGCCACGAATGAGGAAAGACTGCCTAATTTTAATTATTGGGTGCCGTCCGAATCAAAAATAGTCGTATTCGGACAACGAGATGGCCAAAGAATGATGCCGCCGAAAACGAAGGCAGGAATTAGAGAAGTAGACTTGCCTAGCGAGCTTAATGACTATCTAAAGCGGCATTTTAGGATTGAAAACGGATTAATGTTTCCTGAATCCGAAAGCTTTTACCGACGTGAATTTGCAAAATGCGGCATTTTAGGCGGATTCCACAGTCTACGGCGATTCAGGGTTACACATTTGCGTATGCAGGGGGTTCCCGACAGTCTAGTTCATTTTTGGATTGGACATGAAGATTCTACCGTAACAGGCAGGTACACCGAAGTCGGAACAGAAATCGAAGCAAGAAGAGAAGCGGCCAATAAAGCAGGTTTAGGTTTTAATTTGGATGAACCGATACGCGGGCGCAATCCCGGACTTTAGTCTGGGTTAGCCGCGTCCTTGTTGACTGACATACGTTTTGAGAATTTCTAACGTCGCTCCACCTACGGAGCAAAGGAAGAAACCGCTAGACCAAAGAGTACGAGCATGACGACCCCAATAGAAGGAACCAAATCGGCTGAGATAGGCGGAAGCACTCTTACTTTTGAGAGTGCCAACAACTGCGCTCAAGTTAGCCGTGGGAGGGTAGCGGAGAAGAAAGTGGATGTGGTCGGCATCGCCACCAAACTCAACAACCGCACAGCCGATGCTATCAACAACGCCAGTAAGCATCTCACGAATAAACGGAAGGTCGGCAAGAAGCTTCCTGCGGAACTTCGTGCAAAAGACGACGCGCACACAAAGATGGTAGACACAGTGACTTGCTGTATCAAAATCAAGTGCCCCGATTTTCTTCGTCCCGTACTTGATTCCTTGGTACCCAAGGCTCGTGCCTGCGTTGATAGAATGCTCGCTCATCGCGACCAGTCCTCTAGTAAATATTATCACGAGATACCGAGCGCAATCAGCAAGAGTCTGATTGCGAAGTACCAAAGAAATAAGAAATGCAAATCGGTAACCAACCTCGTGTTGCCTATCTCCGGAGACAAAGGCAGGCAGATTAAGTTGGAAGCAGGCGGGTTGAGAATCCCTGCACTATTCAAAAAAGAAATTCTGCCCGTTATATGGTTGCGACTGCCTGTAGGATTCATCCGTAGTGCAGAATTTTTTATGCGCAAAGGCGGGTGGTACGCAGCAGTTTGCTACAACGCAAAAGCGGATAAGCAGTTCGTGTGCACGGGAACAGTGGGCGTTGACCGTAACTCGGTTGGTGCTGTCGCAACGTTGGCAGACCCACAAAGCGGGAAAGTTTTGCATCTTGGTTTCAACCCAGCAAAGACAAAAGAAGTCTGGAGGGGGCGGAAAGCAAATTTGCAGGGTCTTGGGAAGAAGCGTCTTCTTCACGAGATTCGTAATAAGCAATCAAGACGCACGAAGTACGAAAATCATGTCGTGTCCAAGCAGATTGTGGACTACGCCGCGAAACATCGTCGGTGCATTAACGTAGAGAAATTGGAGAACGTCAGGAAGGGGAAGATTCGCCGTTATAGCGAGTCGTCTCAGTGGTCTTTCTATCAGTTGCTTCAATTCATTCTCTACAAAGCCGCTTTGCGCGGGGTAATGGTGCTGGAAGTAGATTCTGCGTATACATCGCAGGAGTGCTCCCGATGCCATCAGTTAACCAAGCCCAACGGTAAGTCATATCGTTGTGGACATTGCGGACACAATGACCACCGAGACGCTAACGCGGCATTTAACGTCGCAGGACGCGCGATGCCTATCGGTGGAGTAGTCGGAGACTCAGTGCGCTCCGATTCGGGCCTATTGGTAGTCCCGTTTCTGGGAACCGAGGTGCAGCAATGCAACTAGGCAAACAGAATCCCAGGGTTTGCCCTGGGAGTATCAAACTAACTGTGCCTAAAAAACAAAATGGAGACGGTTTTTGTAAAATTTTTTACGTGTCGTCCGAATCCGACCCTACGGAAGTTCACATTGTGACTCGCGTAGGCCATCTTTTTGCTAGATATTTCTGCGATTGCAAAGATTTTATGGTTCGTAAATTAACTGACTCGTCCACTGTGCCCGGAATCGTACTTATGCAAACACGGCAGCTTCGTAAAAAATTTTGAGAATCGTAAAAGAAAGAAAAATGAAAAAACAAGAAGAATCAAACGCAACGGTTGAAGAGCAGACTACGCTTTTAAACCCAACGCCAAATAAGGCTTGGGACGAAATCGAAACCGAGCCGCTTTTAGAGCACTCAAGAGAGTAAAATCGGCTCAAAGTCTCCGGTAAACCTGTTATTGGGGTCTATTTCAGATAGCATGGTCCTGAGTTTTGAAATTCTTTGCTCTATGTTCCCTGTATTAACCCAATCCATGTAATGATTATATGCTCTGAACCCGATATGCGCGCATTGTGGCGTGTCGGGGTAAAGAACGGATAGGCCATAAAATTTAGCTATGCGTCTAATCAATCCGTCATCTAAATCGGATACTTCAGGCATCGGCCCAAAGGTGCGGTCCATATAGGCTTGCCTGTTTTCAAATAGACTGTCATTTATGTGTTCCACTACCAAAGACAAAGAACCGCGCTTAAAACAACTTCCAGGATTAGTGTACTGATTATAGCTTGGCAGATGCCGCATTCTTCGACCGCACGTAGCAAAATAATCATTGGCGGCCTGCGCCGTAAAATGCCAATTGAAAAAATTTCGGCCCACCAATACGTCTTCTTCAATAAGAAACACGTATTCGGCTTTAGTCTCGTATCCAGCTTTTAGGGCTTGAAGTATGTTCCACATTCCCGAAGGAACGGAAACATGCGGACGGGCATGAAAAATTAACGCTCTTGGACAATACTCATCTCTGACAAATTCTACTTCCTCAATATTACAGTCAGTATCTGCAAATATTCTTACGTCATCAACTTGATTTTCCGAATTAGAGATTTTCTCCAAGGCCAAGGCCAACATTTCGGGTCGTTTGTGAGTCGGCATAACGACGCAAGAGACGCTCGAATTCTTCTGTAGCCAACTGCTGTCGCTGTTCATTGGTTAAATCCTCTATGGGAACGGCTATTTTTCCAGGAATAATTTTCGCATCCACATAAGCAAAGTCACTCATCTGAATTCTCCTCCGACATTTTTCTAAATTGTTCGGGCAATTCGGCCTCTTCTTCGGCACTTAATTCATCTGGCGGATTACCAAAATAAGCTAATTCCAAATAGTTTTTACGAGTAAGAGGAATTTTGTCTTGCTTCATTTTTTTTTCAAGAACAATGTCTTTTTCCATTATTTTAATCCTTTCGACAGAGTTTCTAGTCCTGTTTTAGTATATTTGGTTTCAGGCTGTTTGTCAATATTTGCTTTTCGGGCCATATCCATAATTTTTTGTCGGGTGGTTTCCGCAGACTGTTTGCCGTCTTCGTACTTTTCCCATTCCTTTTTAACCGCTTTTTTAAGTTTTGTTTTGTCTTCCACTCAGTCGGAAATAATTTCCTTATTTTTTCCCATACTACGGATTGCAATTCAGAAGGCCAAGTTCTTTAGCGGCTCGGCGATATGCTTCAACGTATAACGGATAATTTCCGACAACACCAGTGTAATTAGATTCTCCCGCAGCGCCGAAGTTATCTTTAACTTCCGGGGAATCAGCACCTAAAGGCATCAGCGTGGCCGCAGCAACCGCATGAGTATCCACGGTCACGTCATCAGGATTTTAGACGGGTCTATAATATTGTTATAAAAACTTCTTACTTTGTGACCATTTCCTATATTGCGGCGGCTTGGTCATATTTGCTCAATTCACTAATTTTCTTTTCTTCTATTTTTTCGCATATTGGGCACGGCTGTCTTCTAGTTTTCGACGTACTTTTTCAGAGTCTATTCCATCCGCCGTTTTCAGGGCTAAGGTAGTTCCTGTTTGCGGGTCGTGGAATAAGGTTAATTCAGGAAGTCCTATCTGAGGGTCGCCGCGCATAACTCCAGCAGGCACGCCTCCGCCTTCCTTAATTGCAGCGTCGTGTTCGGGGTTTCCCGTGGTTCTTTCTTTTGGAATTGAAAAAGCAGGAGACTCAGGTCTTACCGATTCAGTTCTTTGTCTATTTGCTGCCTCACTTGCCGCTTCTGTTCGGGCGACATCCGTTTTGCGCTCTCTATCGCCTTCTCCATTAGTTCTTCCGTAGTCAGCGTTTTGTTCTGCTGGTCCTGCTGCTTGTTCTGCATTCTGCCTCCTCACAATTTCATTATACATCTGTTGTATGCGTTGCGGGCTGTAATGATATTGCTCGGATAAGCCCTCTTCTCTTACTCCTGCATTCTCATTAATTATGTCCGATACGTGCTTGTTTGTCAAGAACTGTTTATTTTCATCTATGGCTTTATTTATTACATCTAGGGCTGAGGTATTATCGTATCCTACCTCTTTTAGAAATCTTAGAGCCATGCCTCCATCAGAATCCTGTCTCGTAAGCATTGAATTAAAATTATGATTTTCATTTCGTGGAATGTTGTTAAAAACTTCATCCGCAGCTATGCCGCCCATAACGGCCCTTATTACAGGCATAACCTTGTCAGGTTTTAATATAGGGCCGTGCGGGCCGGGTTCAAAAAGACCTTCGGTTTTCCAATCAACGGCGGCGATAAAATTCTTGCCCATTTTTGGATACGTATGCCTTAGCATGCCATTTAAACCCACGCCTTCTTTAGTTCCCACAAGAGCATGACCTAGTTCGTGTTTTATAATTTCTATTGGGATTCTTGAGGGAATACGATGCATAGGCAACGAAAGAATTTTTTTCTTAGGTACCGCGTATTTATCTTCAAATGCTGGTGGCTTCGGCTCTCCCACATCAATAGCTACGGCATCGGGATATTTTTCTCTAGCAATATCAAATACTTCATGGCTAGAATGGGCAGGAATAATTTCAATTATGGGTTTTTCTTCTCCCTGCCTTTTTATCTGCGCTCGATACTCGTGCTTCAACGGAAGTTCCGCTACTCTAGAAAAGGCGGGTTGTTCGGGCTTGGCAATGCTGGCGCTGGGGCCTCCTGTTGTTTCAGCAGTCCCTTCTCCTGTCCTAGAGGTTTCGGGAGATTGGTCTGACTCTTCAGTAGGGCGTCCTTGAACACCTGTTTCTGCTTCGGCTCCGCCTGTTTTAGTTGTTGGCTCAACTTTTTCAGCATGTCGCTCAGGCTGCCCTGCAAGCTGCTTGTTACTTGGTTCATTTTTCTCTCCTAATCCCAAATCTTTGTAAATTTGATTCATTCTATCTTTGCTGATATGTAAACTTCTGTCAAGGCCGGGTTCTCTTACTGATGCGTGGCTTTCAACGAATTCTTTCATTCCCGGTCTAGACAAGTCAGCACGAACCCTTTCCGCAGCAGCCGCTATAACTCTAGAAGCTTCCGCATCTGACAATCCCGCGTCTTGAAGAAATTTTCTCAAAGCCGCTATATCTGCGCCAGCATGTTCGTTCTCTGTAAACGGAACGTCATGCCACAAATCATTGGCTACAGCGCCCGCCACATACACATCTGCGATGTCGTCTATTCTCTTAGCGGCTTTTTCTAAGTCGAAGCCGCCTTGCCTGTCCCCGAATTCCGCGTCCCAATCAACGGGCGCAAGCATTACATTGTCCCCAATTTCGGGATGCTCGTGCGACCAAACTTCATCGAGCATAGGAATACCGCGCATTTTCGCAATGATATTATGCACTATATCATGCGCTAACGCAGATTGAGTATCAAGATTGTTATGAAATTCAATATCAGGATGCAATAACGGTTCGGCGTTCTTAGGCAGCGTAGCAGTAGGAACGGTCTGTTCAGCGGCATTTTCTTGTGCTTTTTGTGTGGCCTTTCTAATCAGTTCGTCATCCGCCAAATTTTGATTATTGAAATTTGACAGCAATTTTTTCTCGGCAGAATCTAACTCGACGCCGTGTAATTTTTTGTTGGCTACATCCTCTAAAAATCTCTGTTCTAAATCTGCGTAACTAGTATCTCCGACATATTCGCCATAATGAGATGCTAAATCCGCGTGTAATTGAGAGGATTCCCGCAATAATTGTCTTATATCGTCGGCGGATAACACGCTCAAAACAGGAGGAGGAAGACTTTCCCAAGGTAACGGTCTCGCAGGAGACGTCGTAATTTGAGCCAATCTTGTATTTATATCTCCCGAAATATTTGCCGCCTCCGCAGCAATTCTATCTCTTGTTAAATCGGACGGAGAAATAAGATTTCCCAATTTTTCTCCTGCCGCTCCTCCGAATTCCCATCCAAGAATCGCGTGGCCCGCTCCTCGACCTAATATCGCTCCTACGCCTGCGCCCGCGCGTCGAGCCTGATTCGACAAAAATTCCCTAAACGGAGTTGTTTTGGCTGTTCCTCGAACTTGCTGCTTTGCTCTAGAAAGTTTTGATTCTATCGCGTCACGAACGTTAATTACAGCCTTTTGTTCAAGCCTAGCCTTAGCCACGTCAGAAACCCCTAAATTTTCCAACGATTCAGCTACACCCTTTCTCAAACTATCAACCAAAGCCGCCTTAGCTGCATATTCAGGACTGTTAGAAATAGCTGTTCTCCAATCCCAAAGATTTTTTCTACGAATTCCGCGCAATTGGTCGTTAAGTCTAGTAATTAATTCTTGAGCTTCGCCAATTGTCATATCCTTCAAATTAAAATCTTCGATGGAATTTAATCCGCGTTCTAACCACCCCGATTCCAATAAATCGGCAGGCTTCAAAGCCGCAGCAACATCTAAAGTAGGATTTGTGGCAATAGGCTGATTCAAATGCGGCGCAGATGCTTTGGCAATCTCATTATCAATTCTATTTTCCGCACGATTTAATGCGTCGTGAAGTTGCTCGGCATCACTTATATTTTCCTGAGCATGATAATCGGAGATGTGAGAAAGAGCCACATCTAAATCTTGGTCGGTGTAAGGTGCCCGCGAAGTCGGAGGAAAAGCCTTTTTAAAGTTTTCTTTAACTGTTGCTATGTTTTTGACTATCTTAGGAGCCATAAATGCTCTTTTAGCTGCTTTAACTGCGTTCAAAGCATCTACCGCCGCTTTGGCGCGATTTTCCGAAGCTTTGTTCATCGCATCAATGGCTTTGTCTGCATTTTTGGCTGCTTCGGATGCTTTATTATACGCTTCTATGGTTTGTTCTCGTGTTCCCGTTCCGTTTAGCTCCGCCTGTTCTGCCGCATGCGCCGCCTCACGGGCTTCATCGGCTTGTTTAGACGCGGCCATAGCATCATTTACTCGTGTTTTCCACGACGAATTCGCAGCGTCTGCTACGGTTCCTTTTGAAATAATAGTTGCTGCGTGAGATTTCATGGTATTAGGAATTTCGGTTTTTCCTAATAAATTCAAACCCTCTTTATAATCATTATTACTGAAGTGTTTTTCTACTTTATTTAAAACGGAATCTGTAGAAGGTTTTACTGTCTCATGTAAGCCAACAGCAGTTCCCAACACTCCCAATAAAGCTTGACCCGCTCCTGATACTCGACGCTCAAAAGACTCTAGCGGGGTTTCTCCTTCAGGGCCTTTAGATAAAGCCTGTTGCACTCCCGCCACAGTAAATCCTCCCGCAGTTGCCGCTTCTAATGCTCCCACGCCTCCTTTAATTAAAACGGGAGCCTCGGAAATGAGTCCCTTCGCTAAGGGTCCCAAACCCAAAGTCATAATTCCAAGAGGAGATAAAGTTCTTCTTGCCGACTCAACGCCCGCCCCTATAATATCCGCCGGTGCTCTCGCAGCGATAATAGAAGCTTGTCTCGCCCATTCCGGCAATTTTTCGGGTTCGTGAAGAGCTAACCAATCTGTTATCATTTGGTTAAATTTTTGATATACTCTTTTATTCGCATCAAAATCGCCGCCAACAGGCTTATTAAGGGCTTCCCAAAGACTAATAGACCGTGGCTGCTCAGTCTGAACAACACTGCCGCCGAGTTTCATAAAAAAATCATCGGGTTTTGAAGGCTGTGATTGCAGTATTTGTGTTGGTTCCGCCCCTAATTTGAGGAAAAAATTATCGTCTTTATGCACCGATGCCGCAGTAGAAGGCGCTGAAACAGCAGAAACTGCGACAGGACCTAATGCTTTACCTGTCGCGTCGTACGCAACACCATTCTCTACTCTCGTGGCGCTTGGATATTGTTTTGAAATATCCAACTGCTCAGGCTCATTTTGATTCTGCGTTTGGTCTTGCATCACCAAATTTTGATTCTGTATTTGGTCTTCCATTATTGAATTACCGTAGCTCCATTGGCAACCGCCGCATCTTTTTGATTCTGAGGAATGGTCATAATGGTTCCGCTTGGAGTTTTAATATAAATTCTCCCCGGAGGAGGAGCGGGCAAACTAGATTTTGCTTGAGCATCAGGAGAAGCAGAACTCATTGACAATAAGTCATTATCCTGGACAGGCAAACCAATTTTTTTAGCGCCTTCAAGTGCGTCCTCGGATAAAGGTCCAACAAGTTGTGAAATGTTTTTACCCATTTGATTTTTAAACCTTTGGTTCATTTCTCCGTATCTTGCTTGAACAGTTCTTCCCATCTGTTTCAATGCGGCCCCAACTTGGGACGGAGTACTATCATCTGAAAGTATCGTTTCCGCCGCTTTTCGGTCTTCCGCATAAAGCGCCCTTCCCCCCAATAAAAATCCTTCAAACTCTTTTCGCACAGGTTCTAGAGCCGTCATATATGAAGTAAACCTAGGGTCGCTAGAAATATTCTTTTTCCACCACACCAACGGTTTATTAGCTAATTTAACATCCGTTAACTGAAGGTTCCCAATTACATCGGCAGCTTCACCGGCGTGCCTCAAAAAAGTTCCAAATGATTGTAATTGTTTGCCTTCCGAACCCGTCGTATAATCATCCATTATTTTTATTTGACGCTTTAACGCGGATATATTAAATTTAGGATTCAGTTCTTTAACTCTGTTATAAAGAAGTAGTCTCTGATTACCTTTAAATGCCGTAGTAATATCCTTCAAATCAGTCAAATCTCCATTGGCGATAGATTGCGCGGCAGGCTCTATATCTTTTTGCATTTCTGTTCTTTCGGCTTGTCTAGTAACTTCTGCCGATTTCTCTTGAAAAGCGAGAGATGCCGCTGATTGTGCCGTTGCCTGTTTAAGCATTTGTTGTAATTTAGGAACGATTTCTTTAGGAGTGTTGGGGTCGTCTATTCTAGATTGGATTCCCGAAGCTATCGCAGCAGCCTCGGCCCCGTGAGCGCCATCTAACTTTTTCTGTAAATCGGTTAAATCGGTATCATTTTTGCCTAATTTTTCTTGATATTTTTCAAGAAGTTTATCAAAAAAATAGTTTCCTTTATCATCTTGACCATAATACTTGCGTAAATCGTTATCTAAATTAGGATATTTCGCCCTCATTTGAGGGTTTGCAAGCATGGCATTTCTAGCTGCCATAACGTCTCCATTATTGTGGGATAAGGCGTTAACCCAATCTTCGACTCCTCGAAAATTGACGGCTTCCAAATCTAGAACCATTTTTTCATCCGCCATCTTAGAGTCAATCAATTCTTGGTTACGGGCTTTCGTTGCGGCGCGAACATCCGCAGCGTGTTGCATCATCAAATTAAATTGCTCCCCTGAAAATGTTTGTCCTTCCTTCCATTTTTGTCCGGGGGCGGGAGGATTATATTTATTTAATTCATCCAACACATCTTTATATCCTGGTAAACTTTCATTGAGTGTAACTTCCTTCGGAATGCCCATTAAAGTATAGGTCGTGCGAACAATGGGGTTTCCGTTCTCATCCTCCCCCACCGTTTTTAATCCATCAGGAATTGCCGTCTCTTTTGTAGGGTCGAGTTTTCCTTCTTTTAAATATTGATTAATTTCATCGCTGTCGAGATGGTCGCCTAGAACGGGCACAGGATTCGGCAAACTCCTGTAAAGTTGAATTTGTCGAAGACCGGAATCCACCGAAGCCTGCTTTGCTTCCATATCTAATTTACTTACCAATCGCTGTTCGTGCATTCTCCTGACCGCAGATTCAGCCATCAAAGCTCTGTTTTTATCTTCTTCGGTCTTTAAAAGCTTCTCTTGGGACAGTCTCTGATTTCTAGCAGCCATCGTTCGAGCAAATCCCGTAAGCGCACCTGCTCCTGCCGGAACAGTACCGACTGCCGCAACATCGCCTATGGATTGTCCGACACCTTTAAGCGCGTCCAAAGCTCCGCCAACTACGGCTCTCATAATTCCGCCCGGCTTGGCCGCAACTTCTGGGTTGGACCTGATTGTTCTGTTTATGCTGTCGCCTATCGCTTGAACGTGAGGCAGAATTTGGCCTTTGGTTGCAATAATTTGTCCGAGTGATGCTCCGCCTGAAACGGGCAAACGTTGTGGAATTTGAGTTTCTTGAGGAGCCAAAGGAATAGAAGATTTTACCGCAGGAGCTAAAGGAGTGAAAGGTTCTGAGCCTGTATCAACTAATGTAGGAGACGCCAACGTTGAAACAGCATCTTGCGGTCTCAATATATTTTGTATTAATGGATTATCTCCGGGCAATTGTGATAACGTTCCTGCCGGATTAACTTTTGGGTCTAGCATATTTTTATCCCTGTCCCGTTAAGGCATTTAACCCGCCTTTAAAGAAATCTCCCACTCCTTCTCCGAAAGTTTCACCTGCGCCTAAATTGGCAAGGCCGCCAGCGCCAAAAGTGGCCAAATCCATCAGGCCCGAACCAATCAAGCCTCCAAGCATGGCTTGCTTTTGGCTTCTTTGTTGAGCTATTTTATTAGCCATATCGAACGAACTTGAAAACCCTTGCTGCGCCGCGCCAGCAAATCCTAGAGGGTTATATTGAGACGCTAACTGATGCAATCCAGCCGTTGCAGCCAACCAATTCTGTCTACCCAAATTATAGTTCTGTAAAGTTATGGCCTGTTTTTGACGGGCCGCTTCAGAAGCGGCAGCACTAGCCAAACTTGATTCTAGAGATTCTCTAGCTCCGCTAGGCAAAAACTCTTGACCGCCGCCGCGAGCCGCCAAGGTGGTTCGTAAAGCCTGTCCAGCTTTGGCATATTCTTGAGCAACGCCTTCGGTGGCCCCTGTTGTTAGTGCAGCCAATTCTGCCGCGCCCATTCCTGTTTGGACGGGTCCTGCCGCAGCAATGGGCGTCCACATTGCATTGAGCTTTCCCAAAATATCGCTCTGATTTTTAAAATTCTCATTAAAATTTGCCGCCAAGCTAGAAGCGAGCGATGCTTGCTGCGCTTGAGCCATTGTTTCTTCGCTACTAGGTCCGCACATTAACTTTCCTCGAAAAATAGTACGTGGTCGTTTGAATCAATTTCGGTAAAACCGAATTTCTTATGCATAAATTTGATTAGTGATGAGTGGGTTGATTTATATATCAATCCATCCAAATTGTTTTGTCTTGCCAGACTTTCCATTATAGGAATTGCCCACAACAGGGATTTGATAGTCCGAGATTTACTAACTTCCGTTTCAGGCCCAAATTGACAGTGTAAACGCAATAAATCTCCCTCTTTTTCAACTCTCGCAAACATTGTTGGTCCGTTGTCGTCGTAAATACAAAAACTCAATAATCCGTTGCCTGTCAGCCACCATTCAGGGTTTAAACAATCCTTATGATAAGAGTCGTTAGAAATCCATTCTACTAACTTAGTGATGTCCTTAACTGTGGACGCCTCCAATCTCATTTACCAATACCTCGGTTTAACTGAATTTGGAACGCCCGGCGCGTTAGGTCCGAAATTTGGATTCCAAACAAAAGAAAAGTAATCCATAAAAAATCGCATAGAACTTCCTGCCGGACTTGTCGTATCATCGTTACCAAAAGCAAAATATGGCTGATAAGCCGGGTATCCAATTACAGAAGAGTTACTCGCTAAGTTAGTGCTTGCAAATGAAGCAATAGTTGTATTAAAAGTTAAATTCCTATTAGAAGACTCTGCGTTTGGAATTAAAGTTACAGTTTGCCCATTAAGAACAGAAGCCGCCCCCGGAAGATTCGCAAAAGTAACTTTACTTCCGGGTCCGAAAGGAGCCGCACTTGCATTAGTCAGTACATTACTAGTTGCGGATAATGGACTGTTACTAACCAAGCCGATATTAGTTGAAGTACCTACCGAAGTTATAGATGCGCCAGCCGTACTAGCCCCATTTGTAAGTATAGTAAATAAAGGCACAGTAAAATTTTGTGAAATTATTTGGTTACCATCGGTCATAGAAATAGTTACTTGGCCCACGGCAGTGCTAGTAATTTCTAATCTGTACCAAGTTCCTTGAGTAGGAGTAAACGGAGTTATAAAAGTTTGACCTTGAAGATTATGTCTAGGGCTGCCTGTCGTATAGCTCCTATTTGAAACGACTTCAAATGTATAATTGGTGTCATTCAACCCCGTTCCCGATGCAGTAGCGGCATGGCTTTCAGCAACGGCAGATGCATTAGCTAAGGTTAATGTTGTGGTAGAACTGCCCACACACACAAATGTTCCGTTATTAACACCGTTAGTGAAGCCCGATACTGTAAAAGTAATACCGTTATAGGCTCCGTTAGCTCCTCCAGTAATGGTTCCTGTATAAGTCGCATTTCCGCCCGATGATGTCGCAACAGATGAAAGAGTAAGTGTTCCCGGTGTGGCGCTCGTATCATAACGGACGCCCATAAATACATCAGGCCGACCAACCCCATTTGCTAGATTATTAATAAAATTACCACAAAGACCTACATACAAACTCTTTTTTGCTTTTGAAAACGCAAACTGCGTGCTGCTATCTACTTTCCAAACAAAAGTCAATTTCCAACCTGGATAGTCCAATAAAGGCCACGCTACTTGAGGCACACCTGCTGAATTTATAGTAACGCTATTTATAATATATCCGCCAACACTATTGGCGGACGTACTGTTTTCCCAACTAAAAGTTCCAAAATAAGGAAAGACATAGCTGGTAGTTTGAGGCGTAGTGATGCCCGATGCAAATGTACTTATCCACCCCAATTCGCCAATTTGGGCACTAACGTTTGCGGGGTCTAAGTTACCATTATATAGATTGGAGAAATCATCCCTTAAAATGACATAGGCCGAGTCATATTCCCACGGAAGAGTCCCATGAGTTATACCGTCGCCAGTCGCAGTACTTACGAACGATATATTACCGCTGCTATCTGATGTGATAGATAATCCCGTGCCTTGAAAATTTGCCACACTTTGATTTGGATTAACTATTCCGTTTGTTTTTAAAAGCAGACCGCTGCCGCTATTTTGAACAATGGTCTTGGTTACGCTTGCAGACGCACTGTTAATAGACGGAAAAGAACTAGGCGATAAAGGCGAAACCCTAAAACTTGATAATCCCGGCCTATTATACTGACGTAAGGAGTCGGGAGAATATTGCAAAGGCAGCGGCACCGTCGCGGCTAAAAACGGATTTACTTGAGTTGTTGAGTCAGGAATTTGAGGCTTTGGTCCCGCAGAATCAGAAGAGGCCGAAACCCAATTATCGAAATTAGGATAAAAATCAGATAGTTTCATTATTCCTCTGGAGGCTGTTCGATAACTCCGAAAATAGTTAACGTCAAAACTTCATTAGCAAAATTTTCGGCTGGAAAACTTACTTTAACCTGCAAATGTTCCGCCAAAGCGGGAACTCCTGTCGGCCTGAAATAATAAGCGTTTGAATAAAGACTTGTCGGCTGTAAGGTACTTCCATAAATCTGCCAAGGATATGGCTGAGACTCAGGAAAAGTTGTAAACGTTCCGTTTATCTCGTTCAGCAAAAAAGAGACGGTCGGAGAACTTCCGACTCTAGTAGCTCTAACATTTATAAAAGTAAGACCTGCAATTTGACCTGGATGAACTAAATTAATGCTTCCCATAGTGAAGAAACAAGTATAATTTGTTCCGTCATCCTGATAAGTGCTAAAGTCTCTTTGTAAAATGTGAGTATTATTTCCAATACCTCCAACCAACAATCTATGTATTCCTGGAGATACTTCTATGGATTGAACCGCTCCCGCTCCATTTGTAATCATGGCAAACGGACTCCAAACTGCATTTCCGTTCGGAAATTGATTCGGATTTAATCTGTACCATCCCGTTTGCCCGTCCGAAACAAAAACGGCATTATCATTTCCGCTTTGATGTACCGTCACATATACTTTAGAAGCGTCGAACAACTGCAATTTATCCGCAATCGGTCCGCCAATTCGATTCACTCCGCTACTTGGGTCAATGCTCATAAGTTGGTTGTCGGCGGTGTACATAAAAATAACCCCGCCATAAACATCCAAAGCATTGAAATGCAATAAACCCACTCCCGGAATCATCGGAGTCGGAAAAAATGTGTCAAACACAGGCCCGCCCTGAATGGCGTATATATCCGAAGTCAAGAAAATCAAAATTCCTGTTGCCGTGGGAACTATGCGCGTAACAGGGCTAGGAAACTCGAAAAAATTTGCGGGGTCAAATGACTCGTTAGGATTTCCTGTTTGAACATCAGGTCCGCCCGAACAGAAAACAAAATTTCCAACCGCTCCCCAAATCCTTTCAAAATGATACGCCATCGGTAAAAATCCAGCGGGCGGCGGGTCATTCTGATGATTAATTGGCGCAGGAATCAATTCATTAACCACAGAATCCGAAAGAAAATCAGTAAAAGACCAATTTCCTGGATTGTTTCCGTTTGGCGCGGGATTCGGAATTTCCGTTAAGAAAAACAATGTACTGCCGCCATCCAAGGTTCGCCAAATAATAATTGTATCCACTTGTGGGTCGGTAGAGCCTACTCCTTGCAAGAAGTTGGCCGCTCCAGTTCCTCCGTTAGGCCCTGTAATAGTCGCCAAAGGCGATGCAGTTGAAACGCCTCCAGACTTAGAACCCGTTGGCGGTCCTAGCGGGCCGCCCGTGTTCGGAAGCAATCCCCAACCAGGCGGAGTGGTAGTATTGAATTGGTCATTCGATGTTCTAGCCGAAAATGAATATGCGTATTGATAACCTTTAGTCCAAGTAAAGAAATTTGGCGAAGCTGCTCCCACATTAATCCATGTTGCGGCGTTATCAGTGGTAGTATTTCCTATTCCCGTGCTCCAAGATGGCGCAGACGCTCCGCCTAAACCGCTGGCTATAACAGACTGAATATTATTGTTTGAATCTATTACGGATGCTCCGCCATAAGTTACGGAACCCACGGGAGGAACAAAACCCGCGCTAGGCAAATACCATTTTGTGCTCGCAGCCCAAGTCATGGAATTCCCCACACAAACCCAAACAACAGAGCCATCTTGTGTTGATTGTCCGTATGCTGTTCCAAATGGATTATAAACAACGGTTGCCGCGCTTGTTTCGGCCACTCCAGCCGAATTATTAACCGTAAGAGAGGTTCCCGAAGAACTTACAACATTGAACGTACCGTTGTTCGCAGCATTTGTAAAACCAGAAATAACTACAGGACGGCCTGTTGTAAAACTTTGAGAAGAAGGAAGCGTATAAACCGTGTTGCCTCCAACAGCATTGGCCACTGTTATAGTTCCGCTTATTGTTGTTCCTGGCGCATTGGCCGCAACGTCCGTCGTTCCCGACGTTGTACATACTTGGATATTATTATTAGAATCTTTTATCGCAGAAAATACGGCTCCTTGAACTGTCCATGCGGTATAAGCATGAGAACTTTGATAAGTAGCCGAACCCAAGCTCATCCAAATCAAATCACCGTCTAGAGTCGGCGTTCCGGCAACCGATGAAAAATGTGGTTGAACGGGAGTGTTAGAAGACGTTCCAGCGGTCCTACAAACCATTAAAAATATGTCGGATTTTCCTAGAGAGCCGTCCCCGTTCGGCGGCGGGAGCGTATAAGGAACGAGAACCGCAGAAAATGCTGTCGAACCCGAAACGCCCCATTTAGTATATGCAGTATTCTTAGCCCATTTTCCGACACCTTCAATAGTTCGAGGCACATTGGGCGGTATGGCAAACCATTTTACACCTGGTGGAGCATCCCCAATTGGGTCGTATGTGTTTCCACCAGCAGTTGCATTAAAAGCAGGTTTGGATGTTCCAGAAGTTCCTTGAGCGTTTCCGGCGTTTGTATTTCCTTGTAAAGTGTTTGTGGTAGGGTCGTAAATCATACAAGGATTTGTAAGAGTTCCGCCCACACTAAAGTTATTATAAAGTTGATTAGCTTTCCACAATCTAACGGGACCAAAATTAGTCCAAGTTACTGTTCCATCAGACGTAGTATTTCCGGGAGTCAAATTCCACGCGGGTTCGCCTGTTCCAGACGTTCCGAATTGAGTAGTATTTGTTCCTGACGCATTAACGGAAATTAGCTGCTGTAAAGTTCCAGATGTAGCGTCAAAAATAATACCCATCGTTGACCAAACAGTGTTGGCTACCCACGTCGTTCCAGCCGTTACGGTTTTTTCAGTTACTGTGGGCGCAGACGTAGGGGCTGCAATTCCCCAATTATACGGACCTATCTTGTTATTTCCGTTAACTTGAACTTTCTGAAGGTCTATGCCGTCGCCATAATAAAGAGTATCTGCGACGCCTTGATAATATCCCTGCCCCGCGCCCGCAGATTTAGTAAACAATTGTAGCTGTGTTGTAGGAGTTTGAAGATAGGTAGCGGTTGCAGTGTCTACTATAACCTTCAAACCTTGAGTTAAGGTTCTCCAATTATAGAACCAATTCACTTGGTCTGGTATTGCCACACTAGACCATCTTGATAAGCCTGGGCGTCGAATCAAACTTAATTGATTTGAAACTTCCATGTTACTTCCGTCAATTAAAGCGTCAATGTAACCGCCATAAAATTTTGAAATAACATATTGGGCAGGGTCATGAAGGGCATTTCTGTTTGTGAATAAACCCGTTTCCATTCTCGCAACATGAATTGGCTTTCCACGAGATGGATTACGTGGCTGTGCTCCCGCGCTTTCAAATAATCCAACCATTATCTAACCGCCTGTGCTTGACGACCTTGTTGTGTTTCCAAGCCCTGAGTTATAAAAGCTGAATTCAAATTCATATAACTTTGGGCAAATATGGCCTTATCCATTTCTGATAAACCGCTCTGACGCGCCAATAAACTGGCAATACCTTTGCTTATATATTGTGGCGCTCTTGGGTCTTGACAACTGTCCATGTAATAACCTAAACACAAATTGTTATAAACATCCGAAAGCGTATCGGGAATCGGAGACCATTGGTCTGATATTGCTACAAATTGTGATGCAACTTTCTGATAAACTAAATACAACGAATAATTTTTATTTGGAACCGCAGAAAACCTTAAAATTGGGCCGGATATGTTATGTATAGAAACTGTCTGAGGACGGCCAGTGGGCAAACTAGACCGCGCCAAAGAAGCGTTATTTAAAACGTCGGGTATTTCATAAAACTTCCCATCATCTGGGTCTTTTACCGACGCTCTTTCCAAATATCCAAAATCTGATATAGCTAAAGTATAATCTTGAACACCTGTAGATAAAGTATAAGATGAATTTTCCGAACGATTAAAATTCCATCTCATCGGCGCAGCTAATATGACGTTCCGAACTATATTCGCAATGCCTATAATAGGCATGTTATTTGTACCGATATTCGCCTCTTGATAGCGACAAAACGGGCGAATATAATTAATAGTATCGCTAAGAAGATTTGCCACTGTTTATCTCCACGGATAATTGAACGGATACGCCGGACCTACATAACTTACTCGACCAGTTGTTCCAGCGCCAAATATAGTTCTTTCGGGAACAAATCTATACTCTTCGAGTTCTCGGTCTTCAAGTTCTCTAAGGTCTAATAAACTCTTTTGCCAAAGTTGATAATTTTTTTCAAACTTAGCCTGAACCTTAGGGTCGCTGCTGTATCTATAACACTGAGCAATAATTCCCTGCCTCAAATAACTTTGGTATTTGTCGGGAAATGGGTCGAATGTTTGGTCGAGACTTGTAAACTGAATTGCTGGCTTCTGGCCGATTAAATTAAACTGAAACACTACGCCCGTCTGAGATGGAACTGGCAAAATCCTTACACCGAGGCCGTTCGGGTCAACAACTGTCCAAACAGTAGTTCCATCAACAGTTTGCGTTCCTGGCGCAGCGTTAGGTGCTGGCCAAATAGGTTGAGTACTTCCACATGTTCCATATACAGTAACTACCTGAAAATTTCCATTTGTATCTTGGATTTGAGTTATTGGATTGGCTTGTTGCGTTGTTCCAGCAAGCGGCGACGTATAAACAGAGTTTGGACCTGGGTTGTTTCCAAAAGTTTTATTTCCGGTGTTCGCCGCACCCCAAGTTCCATAATACTGCATATAGTTATAAAGTAAATTAGCAGTAAACGTTGGCCAAGACCAATTCATCGGCTGTAATAAACTTCCAGTTGCTTGGCTTTGGCTTCTTCCACATTCCACATATCCCCACGGTTTCGGTTGAGCGGAAGAACTAATTTCTACGGCTATTCCTTGAGCGAGCCATTCAATATTATATACGCTAGAACCGTCTAAATTAACAAGAGCATAATCTTGCTGAAAACTGTTTGTATAAAACTGAGGAAGTTTTATTTCATTCCATTTATGAGGAAACGGCAATCCTACTATTTCTGCGTATACGTCAGAACAAATTGTAACAAATGGTTCTAGTTGATACGCAGCAACATCCGCCAAAACTGGTTTTATATCACCTAGCGGCAAAATTTTATCCAACATCTGTTGTAGCGTCAACGTGCTCTGAGAATTAGCCATTTATCAACCCTTTTTCTTTCAAAAGTTTCATAACGGCATCAATCGCCGCCTGAACTGCGGCTTCAATGTTTCCCGCTGGCCCTCTCGGCCCCGAAAGTCCGTCTTTGCCGTCCCTTCCTGGTTCTCCCTTATCGCCTTTCGGACCTTGTGGACCTATGTCGCCTCTATCGCCTTTATCGCCTTTCGGACCTTGTGGACCTATGTCGCCTTTCGGACCTTGCGGACCTATGTCGCCTCTATCGCCTTTATCGCCTTTCGGACCTTGCGGACCTTGCGGACCTGTGTCGCCTTTCGGACCTTGCGGACCTGTGTCACCTTTCGGACCTTGCGGACCTTGCGGACCTGTGTCGCCTTTCGGACCTTGCGGACCTTGCGGACCTTGCGGACCTGTGTCGCCTTTCGGACCTTGCGGACCTTGCGCCTTGCGGACCTGTGTCGCCTTTATCTCCTTGGATTCCTCGCTCGCCTTGAGGTCCCTGAGGTCCCTGAGGTCCGCGAGGTCCAATAGGACCTGCCAAACCGCGACGAGAATCTTTTTCATAGCTCTTTACTTTCTGCTCTAAAAGAGCCACTCTTTTTTCCAAATCCGTAATTTCCATTTTTAGCCAACTCGACTTAAAATTTATCTGTGAAATATGGGGCTGACGTAAATCAGCCCCCATGTTTTAGATTTCAACCGCATGCGGACTCTTTTCAAAATCTGGAATTTCATAAGGTTCCGTTGTTGCTGTCAATTGTACTTCAGATGATGTTGCGGTGTTAGAACTATCTAGAACCATGTTATATGCCTCGCGCCAACCCATTCCCGTATGATTAGGAATCTTCTTACCGCGACGATACAAAAACTCTTGGGTGTCTCGGTTCTTCCACTTCATACCACAAATCAGACAACGAATGTAACTCTCGCCATTGATAAAAGTATGGAATGAGACGGCATAATCTACTTTAGGTCCTTTTAGCCCTTTTCCGCCTTTTCTATGACTACAAATTGATTGTATGCGATTTAAATCGGCTAAGTTCTGCGCGGCGTTTATTTCCCTTTGCTTTCGCCTAGCCTCAAACGCTTTTTTGGCCTCCTCTCTTCTTTCTAATGCTTCGCGTCGTTCCTCTAGAAGAAGCTGAACAAGACTTTGAAGCAAATCCGACGATACTGCCTTGTCGGGTGATTGAGGGGCTTTATTTTGATTATCACTCATTGATTTTTCCTCTTGGGCACGGCCCAAAAATATAGGTCACGGACCTTTAAGAACTGTATGCTAATTCTCGCCTATTACGAAAATAGTACATAGTTCTTCGGAATCTATGGCTGACTTCTCCATCAACCACCCTACCAAAAATCTCGTTAGCTTTTTCTTCCGAGATGATTCCTTTCTTGATAAGTTCGGATTCGACTGTTCGCCAACCGCGAAATGCCTCTCCATTAGGCAATCCGCGTTTGTCGAGTCGCAGGACTGACCATTCGTACATGGCGGGCACTTGGAGATAGCACACTGGTACGACACAATCAGTTCCTGGTTTGAAAGCCCATAGTGCCACTGTTGACGGTGGGAAGCCGTTATCAATGGTGTAGCACTTGACTCCGTTTCTGCGTAACTTATCAATGAAATCTCTAGTACGTATTGGATTGACCTTACGCGCCTGTTCATTCAACAGAAGCTCTTGGTCTTCCATCTTGAACTGAGACATCATCTTATCTGATACTTCTTTATCAGCTAAGTACGCCTCCTGAGCCATTGCTCTATAGTCTTTCGGCCACTTCACCCAATTGGGGGTGCCGCCCGCGAGAAGTTTTCTTATTGTTTCTCGCGTGACCTTGAAATCGTGCCTTCCTTCCCAAGGATTAGGCAAATTTTGCAGTGGGGGCTTTATATAAGCCATATCAATCCTTATTATACTGTTGTAGATAATTAATAGCGGACAAAAGAAAATCTGTAGATTCTTTTGCCAACCCTATAAAAGTATTACAACTTCGACATAGCAAACCACGATTACATTTATGACAACTTTTCCTTCCTTGACAACAGGAATGGTTGTGGTCTATATCAAATCTTTTTGGAATTTTATTACAAATGGCACACCGACCGTTTTGTTGTTTCAATTTTAATTCAAACCATTCAGAGGTAACTTGATGGTCATGTCGCCGAGCCGCTTGTATTAATTTAATTCTGTTTTTCTCAACCCATTTTTTATATTTATCGGGATTAGACAATCGCCAAATTTTAGTGCGGGCCTTTTCCTTGTCACGGTGACGATAGTAATATCTACGACCCGTCATTCGAGCATATTCCTTGGTTCCCGGCTTTAACCCAGCTAAACTAAGAGAATCGGGTAATTGCATTATTATTCCCTATGAAAAACGCCGAGGAGCGCGTCATAAGAGCGCCCCTCGACTAAGACGAGTAACTAACTCGTCTGTAAGTTATTGAAAAAAAAGAAGTTACTACTGAATAGCAGGTACGCTATCTATGAAGCGAAGGCGCTGAGTGTTTGCCCCACGAGCAGGCGGTAGAGTTACCGTCTGGTGGAATCTATAAGAACACCAGCTTCCGATTGTACCAACCGGGTCAAACGCAGACGCTGGTGCATTCTCAACTACCTTGCAGTCAATAGTGCGCCAATCTCCGTCTCCCAAATCGGTATCGCCTGGTACATTCTGCCAAACACCAATCATTGCGTACTGTCCGAAGATATAGGTACGATATGCGGTGCTTGTCGTTCCAGAATAATTAGGCGTCGTAGTTACGAAAGGCGTCTGTCGTAATACGATAGAAGTGCCGGGAAGTTCGATGTCCATCTTCTGGTCTGCGCCAGCGATTTTATCGAACTTATCCATATTTGCATATTTCCACAGGTCAACGCTTGTTGTTACTCTACCAAAGTAGAGGGCTTGTGGCCTCTTGTGATTTTCCAACAACGAGTAATAAAATCTTCGTATGATTTATTACTTTTCATTTGATTGCAGATTCGACAACATGGAACACAATTTTCAATTGTATATCCCATCGCGTTATCTTTTCGGTCTATTCCGTTACTTAGGTATCCGCCATTAGGAGCTTTAGGCTTGAAAAAATCCTTCGGCTCGTCTCCGCAATAATAACAATTCATTTGTGTTAAATGCCGAAAACTATCTTTTTCCAAACTAAAATCCAATCCTCGTTCATTTGCGTGCTGTTTGTACGTATAATACATAACGTTAAAGGCCGCTTCGCCAGGACTTAAAAAGTTTTTTTCCTTGGCGAAACTGATTAAATTACGTGCCGACTCTTTTCGCAAGCATCCACAACTTTTAGTTTTTCCCTTGCGAAGGTTGTGACCTAAAACGTTATAAGTTTTACCACAATCGCACTGACAAATCCAACGAGAGCGTCCATGTTTGGAAAACGCTTTTTTGATAACTAGTAAACGACCGAATTTTTCTCCAATCAAAAGAATGATTCTCACAAGAACGGAACATTGCATCTCCCTATTGGGAGTCAGTTCGTTTGTTCTCTCAGCCTGCGTCGTCTCGCTTGGCCCTCGTTCCCATCCCAGGGTTCGAGTCAATTAGAACTGATTTATTCAATTTAACTTTCGTTAAATGTCCACCTTAGTTGATGGAGTTGTTCACTGTGGTCGAGTTGAAAATATCGCCCAAAACGTTAGGCGAAATAACTCCTGCGAACCTTCCATTTCGGTTTGGTAGTACGTTCTTTGAAACTAACTGCTGTTTCAATTCACGTAACGTAGCCAAATCCAAAACAAATGGAGAGGTTAACAAGCTGCTTTGGTTTACCTGAGAATCTACAGTTGCTGCGCTGTCTGCAACGGCAGCGTATAACTGAGAGATGCTTTGGCCAGCCTGATTAAATGTTTTTAGTTAATTTTCTTCACAGAAATTAAGCTCTTATTGTCACCAATAAGTTAAGACTCTTTCTTGATTTCCGACGAGGAAATCTCACGTGTATTAGTCGTTTGAACAGAACTAGAATCTATAATTTGTAAAAGATTTTTTGCTTGCTCCCTCTTCAAAATCATGTACGGGATAGTTCCAAGCAAAAACAACTTTTTATTTTTCCGTCCGCTAAGAACCCACCTAAAGTAGTCAGAATGATTTTCATTAGAAGAATTGTATTTATAGAATTTACCGCCAAAATTAGCTAAAAACCATTTTATAATTATAAAATCTATGCTCGTTAGATATATTCTTGTATGGCTCGAATCTCCGAAATAAAAACCACCGTCTCCATCCATATATCCGGCAGCATATTTAAAACGGTCTTTGTTATGAGAATTAATAAAAGAAGTTTTATTCTCAATAAGACGCTGATTCTGCTGTTTTATTCTGTCGCACAACTTCTTTTTTTCTTCCAACGATTCGGTTCTTCTGAACTCAAGCAAAGTCAAAGCTTGAGGTTTCTTAACCAATAAAAACGGCAAAACGCCTAAAAGAAAAGCCTCTTGTTGATTGGCTAAACAATTCCATTCATATAAAACACTTCTATTACTTCTTGAATTTAGGTTTTTATAAAAAACATTTCCAAAATTTTGAACCAACCACTTCATTAACTTTTTGTTGGTGTTGGAAATTTTTATTTTAGAATAAAAACCACCGTTTGTTTCGCCAATAACAATAGTTCCTTCGGCATCCAATATTCCGGCCACATACGGCCAAGATTTTCTTTGCACTTCTAGTTCCTCTTCTGCCTTAAGGCAATATACAATGTCTCAGACTCATCTTTTTAGAAAAAGACCTAATCTGATATAACGTGATTTTACTTGGGCATCAAGTTTTACCCAAGTTCAACTGCGCTGTTTCCAACCAAATCATCTAGTGCGCTCGCAACAACAAACGCGCTAAAGTTGGTATAGTTATTCCATTCGCCCAGTTGAGCCGGAGATGAAATCTGACCAATGAACTCTGGTGCTCCGATAACACCATCACCAGCTTGGGTTGTGTCACCTACAAGCGTATTGTACTGAAAAAACTGGCGGTTAATACCAGTGTTATTCGGTTGAACACGACGCTCGGCGGCAACAACAAATGCATCCGTTTCTCCCTTTCCTGTTGTTAACTAACAATTTTATTCTTGTTAGAGCGGACTATCGCATCGCCGTTTCGGCGTCTTCTCGCTTAGTCTCTCACGGCACCTTTTCGGTTTCCGCCTTGTTGCCATTTCAGGTTTCAAGTCAATCAGAGAAGATTCTCGCTCTCTTCAGAGCGGCTCATTTTTATATATAGAATGATTTTTTCCAATTCATCAATAGTAGCGTCGTTTTTAATACGATTAGCTCTATATGAAATCAATCGCAAATTATTTTTGTATTTTTTAAGATACGGTAAATTAGGATTGATTTTATCAATAGATACAGAAAAATCAGATAGAGGACCTTTTCCTTTTTTAAGTTTAATTCCGAGAACCGGACAAACATCAGGAACTTCAGGTATATCCGATAATTCTAAATCAGTTTCATATCCGTTGGCTCTGGCTCGCTGACGGATATGTTGTAAAATTTGAAATTGTATTTTTTTATCTACCGACGCATCTTTTGAACTGCCGCCGTGTTTGATACTGGAAAGACCTATTCGTCGCCAAACTTGTTTAAGTTGGCAACCGCAAGAAACGGTTACTCCTCTTTTTAAAGAACCAGCATATATCGTTTTCTCTTTTCCGCAATCGCACAAACAATTCCATCTTGTATATACGAAACCAGATTTAGAAACGGCGTCTGGTGCTCTGCTTATAACCGTCAGGCGTCCGAATTTCACTCCAGTAAGATTATCAAATTTCGGCATTTCACTCTATAAAAATAAGTTCGGGATTAGCTCCTTATCAAAGCGTTTTTCCCTAACAGTTTTCTTTCCTATTAGAACGGACTATCGTATCACCTTTTAGGTGTCTTCTCGCTTAGTCTCTCACGGTGCTTGCGCTTCCGCCTTGTCGCCATTTCAGGTTCCAAGTCAATCAGAGAAGATTTCTGTTTCCCTCGAAACAGCCCCTTACTTGAGGATGCTTTGAGCCGTTAATATATTCCCGACATTAGCAATTGCCGGGTTTGGGCCTCCAGCCATGTGAAGTTCCCTCGTGCTATAGTCGGCGTTACGCGCCGCTTAGGATTACCGTCCTCTTCTTAGTCGCGCTTCCATTGTTACGCGCTCTATTTCTGCACGTAGCGGCGAACGCATTTTCGCTCGCATGGTTTGAGCATCCCAAGAAAGGATTTCTTCCATCGTTAGTCCTTGAGGTTTTTGCGACGGGCGCGGTGCTGAAGTTTGTCCCGGAACAATACCCCCATTGACTCCTGGTCTCGGAACCGCAACCGAATTAATTGGCTGCGGAGGAGCGACAGGCACAGTCGGTATCGGCTGCACAACCGCCGCCGCTGTTGTCGTAGCTGTTGGTTGAGGAACAGGCGGATTAGGCTCTGGTAATACCTCTACCGCTGGCGTCGCTACAGGTGCCAGCCTATCTTCAAGAGCTATAAAAGCTACTTCCAAATTATCAAGCGTCCAAGGAAGTTTATTTTCCTTAAAATACTCGCCTATTAAATCCACGTTGGCTTGACAATTATTAAAATCGTGTTTGTGTCTTTTCAAAAACTCAATACTTACTTGCTTCTGCCTTTCAAATTCGCGCTGCTCGGCTTCCTTGGCTTCCCGTTCTGCTTTGGCCTTTTCTTCATAAGATTGCATCAACTTTTTATGGGCCGCCAATTGAATTTGAGGGTCGTCTGACCTTAAATCTTTTAACGTGGCCATCAACTCTTCGTCAGTCATAGTTCGAGGGGAAGTAGAAGACGGTTCGTCTTGTTTAGATATTTCTTGAATGCTTTGTACTTTCTGTTTCTTTAAACGATGAAATGCGCGAGTCGCCTGAACATGCGCCTCGATTATCTTTTTTCGCATTTCTTCTTCGGTGTAGGCTTCTAAGTGCGTGGGCCTACCAATAGGATTTCCATCTTCATCTCTGACCTGATACTCCACTATAATCTTTTTTGGAGGTTCAGGCACGGCAATTGGGGCTGAGTCTGTAGTAGTTTTACTAGAAGCAGCATCTTCCAATGCTGCGGGAGCCGCCAAAGCATCTTTAGTAGAAATATCCGAATTTTCAATATTCACTTCTGATGCCGTTTCCTCTTGTTTAACGGCCAAATCTTGAATTTCTTGATACGACCTAGATGCAACTACTTTGGTAATTGCGTCTCTGTACTCAGGAATAGACATATATTTTCGCATGGTTTTTCCGTCCCATGCGTTCACCATATCCCAAGTTATATTCTCTGGGACAAGAGCAAGTTGTTCTGTCATTTATTTGAGTCCTTTTATTATTGGATTGTCCATCTTTATCTCTTTCTCTTGCTCTAATACGGCTAACGCTTTCGCGTGCCAATTAACAGAGCCAAGAATTAAAAGAGAAAATTCATTTCGTTCTCTAGCCCGTAGTTGAAGGGCGACAATTTTCTTTTCCGCGCCCTCCAATCCGGGGTCTTGCTTTAAAACATCTTCCGTCGCTCTCCTACACGCAGCCATGTGCATTTCTTCCACAACAGCCCATCCAGGATGTTGTATCAGCGATGCTAATGCAGCACGTTGAGCAGCCGTAAGTTCATCGGCTAATAACGGGGTTTGATTCATTGTTTAATCCTTTTTTAAAGTGCTGTTTCAAAACCGTAGCTCCCCGGCGGCGGTTCTCTGCCTATTTCACTTTGAAGACTGTGTTCGGTGGCTTGACGAAGAACTTCGGCTCCCGCCTTGCCAAGCTGACGTTGGTCTTCTAGTTCTTTTTCTTGCTCAAATTTCTGAGTCTGTAATTGTTGCGCTATCTGCGCTTGTGCTACTTGCAAAGCAGCAGGAGAATTTGCTTCATATTTCTGCTGTTGCTCCGGCGTCATCTTTTCTAAGAAGTCCTGACTAAACTTCCATCCTGCCGCATCAGCAAAAGCCTTAAAGATTGCCGCCGCATTAAATTGATAACCCGCATCGTTTACGTTTTTCACAAATGTAGGATTGTTCAAAAGCTGAACGACAATCGGCAAAAATTGGGCCATTTCTTTTTTAGCCCCCAAATGACCGCCAGCCAAAACTTCATATTCAAATCTAGCGTTTCTAAATTCTACATGGTCAACCATGTATTCATTGCCCAACTCTTCGCCTAAAACTCTTCTTAAAACAGACGTAGGAAGAAGGTCATTATTAAGTTCATCCATCTGATACAACCAAGGAACAAATACTTGTCTTACAAAACGACCGCTAGGACCATCCAATCTAGACGCATTAGCCTGAATGATGGCCGAAGCTCCTGTCGCAGTACGCATTCCTGTTGTTTTAATTCCTGCGCTGCCTGCGCCCATCATAACCTGTTCGTTTGCGCCCGATGTTTGTTGAGCGGTACCCTGAGCTTGCTGAATAAATGCCCAAGCCTCACCAGGGACATTCGGCATTTGCAAGAACTTAAATGCTTTATCTACGTCGTCATCAACGTCAATAATTCCACCCTGCTTCCATCTAACCATTTGGGTAGGAACATTGAACCCTTTCTTTCTAACCGCCGTTGGCTGCAAACCATAAGCTAGTAAATCAAGAGAAAGATTTGTCACACCCTGTTCTACAACTTGCTCGGCTCCTATTAATTGTCCCAATCCCTGACCGTAAAAAGAATCAACTAAATTACGCCAATTTGCACTATAAAACGGAATTTTTCCGTAAGGATTAGGCTCGTTTCGGATAAGAATATTTTTTCCGCCGAATGACAATACGACAATAACTTTATCAGCATCCCAACGCTCTAAAATTTCCATTGGGTTCTGTAAATGGTCGGCAGAAGTTCTGAAATTCCTAGGCAAGGCTTGCTGTAAATATCCACGCATGCCTTCTGGAATTGTCATGGTAATATTATCCGGCCCCGACATTTCATTCGATAGAAAGAATGATTTCAAAGCTTCTTCATCGGGGATGTCGTAGCCGGGAACTTCTCTAAGAGCATTTAAATCATCAAATGTGGCGTAGTCACGATAAATTACCCACTTCGCCTTTCGTATATCTCCAACACGACAGCCGGGGTCAACCAAAACTGTACGAATGTCAGTACATTTAAACCATGGGCGACTTATCTTAACGACCTCGGTCAATATCTCATAATCGTCACTATCTGGAGTATCAATTAAATCATTTAATAAACCACTAGTAAGGGGAACTTTTTCCGATTTTCTCCTGTATTTTTTAACAGTGTCATCTCGCTCTAAATATCCCCATTTAAATATGCAAGTTCCGAATAGGGCCATTTGCTCTAAACCCGCCTCAACCTCTTCCTCAAACTTCATGTCCCACAATTGGGCGGAAAATAAGGCAGTTTTAGCTCTTACTAGTTCCTGTTTAGTTCCTGGTCTGGGTCTAAGTAAAAAAGGAGGGTCTTCATAAAACAAACCCTCCATAATTTTAGGCACAATACTGCTTATATGATTCGATAGAGTAAACTTCGGAACGGAACTCATAAATACTCCATCGAAAGCCGCCGCTGATTGCGGACTCTGAAGGAGAATTAATGATTGCGCCCATTGCGATGCCCACTGATTGATATTCGCATAATTATCAGCCAAAGAAGCATCATCTAGAACCAATTTTAATGCGGCCCTATCTGAAAACTGATACGTTCCTGTTTCTTTATCTTTGTGTATTTCCGCAGAAGTAATATCTGCTACAGGTGTAATCACTCTTTGTTCTAATACATTATGCGCGTGCTCGTTTAACGGTTCTGTCATGCTCGCATTCCATTACCGCCGAAAAATTTTCGGCTAATGTCCGCCATCGGACCCCGATTAGTGTCTTCTTTGGGAGACTCCACTTCTGTCCATATTCTATTAATATTATTCACTCCGAAACCCCCGCCGTCGTCCCCGAAAACAACTTTCTTTATTTCTCTTCTAAGCAATTCTTTGTATTCCGTCTCTCTTTGAATTGCCACTTGCTCCATCTCTCTTTTCGATAGAGGGACCAAAGACGGAATAAACTTCGTTAGAAGGGAAATTACATCGGGCACATCGTCTTTAGAATAACGAGTGCTTTTTTGACCTTTGTAATTTTCAAGCTGTTCAAAAACATCCACATTCCAAGGCGCAATTAGAAAATATAGTCTTGACGCTCTAAGAAGAATTTCAACGCCCTTAATTCTATTTCTCTTTGAATTTTCGTTGTTATCGGGTGTAACCCACGGAATATACGGCCAATGACCATAAGTTGTTTTTGACACTTCTATTATTTTTTCTTTGAAGGTCTGCAATCCGCCAAGGTCTTCTCCGTACCATCTTTTAGGTCGCCATTTATCGTTCATTTTAGCAATTCGGTTAGCTATCTCAGTTTGAGACCACTTTCCGAATTCCACGTCCAATATGACCATGACCCATTTTCCGTCGGGTCTTTCTGGAAGATTACCGTTTTCATCCGGACGAATTATACCGACTCCTTCTTGGTACACTTTTCCTATAGCTAGAGCGGTATAATCGGAAAACTGTTTATTCTCTTTTGCCAAATCAATGGCGCCGTAAACATATCCGGGCACAGACAAAACTTCCGATAAAGTTTTAGTTTTCCTAGATTCCAATAACGGCCTGTCGAAACTAATTGTGGATTCTTCGCCCCAAACAGGCTGATTAAGCTGCTGACAATTAGCCACAGCAAAACCTTGGCAAACATAATTTCCTGTAGTTGTCGTGAGAGTGTAAACAGGCTGCTCGTTCAAATCTTCTATAGAAATAATTTTATCTATAGATGAGCCGCCTCTAAGCCAATCCATATCTCGACTGCATTGTTTGGAAAGCAATTCTCCTGACGGGCTATAAACAGAAACAACTTTAGTTCCTATTTTCAAAGGTCCATAAACTTTCTTTTTTCCTGTATTAGGTCGAAGAAATTTATGGTCTCTTGTCGAGAAGATAGTACGCCCCTGTTCTGTTAGAAACTTGGAAACTAAATCTCGCTTCTCGTGAACATGAGTAACAACAGCCTTCTTTAAGCCGCTATCAAAACCTATTATTTCGTCACCGGGCCTAATATCCTCTATTGCTTTCTCAGTCCAATCACCCATGAGAACTTTTGACCCAGCAGGAAAACATCTAAAACTTTTTTCATTCTTAAGTTTGGCTCTTAGCTCCAACCAAGAATAATGCGGACCTTTAGGGTGCTTCTGAGGAAAAGTCAACGTGACCATATCTTCCGTAAGGTCATATAAACTTCTAGCTTCTACGTCCTTAAACTCTTCCTTGACGGTCCAACAGGCCCTTTGAAAGAATTTAAGATTGAACATCTCAGGGTCTTTCTTGTGAGTTGCCTCTGTTTGGCCGTAATAATCATCGGGATAATATCTAGTTCCGATAATATCGTGCCAACCCCAATCCATTAACAAATTGACCGCGCCGTCTGCTTTCAAAAGAATGGCTTCTCGCGCATCTTCTGTTAGACAGTTATCGTCTGTAACTATATCGTCAAACTTCAAAACGTCGCAGTGAAAACCCGATAAAGACGAACCCACTGAAATAATTCCGAGAGTTGGGTCCAAACTTAGATGTTTTTTTATATTTTCGTTAACGCGGAAATCTTCTTTTGAAGTTCCATCCACTCCGCGAACTACAAATTCAGGAAATAAATAATGAAACGGAGACGGCGGAACCCCTCTCGGAAGATAGAATGACTTTCCTTTCGGCCCTTGCTTAACGCCCACCATAAATTGAGCCGCTAGTTTATTAACTCCGCTAACAATCAAAATTCTTATGTCGGGGCAATTAATAATCCACTGAATACAATCAGCAACGTCTATAGATGATTTAAAAAACCCACGAGGGTCTAAAAGAATCATCGTTTTAGCAAAATTTGTTTGTTTCGTTTCTTCTATTGGGTCTCTTATATAATTTCCATAATCGTCAAGAGTTTTTTCAGGAAAATATCCATTCACATATGGCTTCGTTTCCGCCCAAATCGTAGGAACGCGACTCTGATTAGACAAAGCGCGATGAAAGTCCCTTAGAGAGTAATTTTCTTCATAAACACCGTCGAAATTTTTACTCACAAACTGATTGCATACAACCCTATGTACATCTTCATACAAGTCCATACTGAAGACTTCTTTACACAGCCAAAACAAATCCTTTCTGGCTTGGTCTCGCGCATATAACCATTGGTCGAAATGAAGGTATCCCCAACCTTCCTTGTGAATTCTAGTCCCGTCTTCGGTTATGTATGGCTCGTGAAATCGGCCCGGTAACTCAAATGCTTTTATAGGAACAACTTGACTTATTCTGTCTATCTTGTCGGGTTTTTTACCACGAGCTTCTTCTTCCGCTGAAAGCTCCGTACTAACTCCCGTCAAATAAAGCTTCCAAAGTTCCGACAAAGACATTATCTCTGAACGAAATCTTTTTCCGCCGTTTTCTTCATCCCATTTTTTAACGTATCCTGGCCAAAAACTTTTTTGGTCGTTTATACGCTTATTAATAAAATTATTTTTACCTTTTTCTAATCCCGCCAAAGGCATTGTTTACCTTCTCTACTTCACCGATTTTTGCTGTTGCAATCTCCAATTTATTCCTGATGCTATGTCTTTAGCTTCTTTTTCTGTTTGCGGTGAAGACAGGGCTTTTCTTGCCGCGTCTTTCACAGCCGAATAGGCCGCGTTGGCATAGCTAGGATGAACACTAGGAGCCATCGGTGTGCCAATCTTCAATGGCGGTGCCCACTCTTTTGCCTTTCTTAGAGTTTCTTTTGCTTCCATCAATTTTGATGCTATATTATCGAGAGCTGCCATGTGTCACCTCTTTAAGATGCATAATGTTTCTCATCTTCCATCTTAGCTTTAAATATGGGGCGAGCTTTAAATTTCTCTCCATCATAAATAACTTTTACGGCTCCTCCAGGTTTCACCAAAGCCGCTTTGTGGTTATTATGCAACAAGTGCCCCGCGCTGTGTATCACACTAGCATGTGCCGAAACAAGACTAGGCTTTCCTCTTAATCCCGCGCGAAATGCTTTAAGAAGAGGTTTTCTCATCCTATTATTGGCCCCATTAATAGATTCGCCGCCGGGAATTTTCTCTTCTGGATGTTCGTGATAATATTCCATCTGTTCTTTATATTCGTCTTTGCTCTTTCCCGCAAATTTTCCCGAATCCAAAGGTCGCAATTTTTCCGTAGGAATAGCTTTTAAACCTCGGCCCTTTAGAATTTCTTTTGCCGTATCTTTTGCCCGTCTTAAATCACTAGTCCAAGCTTGTCCTATTGGTTGATTTTTCAGAAACTCTGCAACTTCCTTAGCTTCTCTTTTTCCACGTTCGTCTAATGGAACATCCAATTGGCCTCTGTATTTGTTTTCATCGTTAAGACGGGTTGACCCATGACGAACTATGAAAGCTACAGTCTTTTCCATTTACGACCCGACTCCCGACAACTCCAAAATTTTATTTTCTATATCTTTTTCAGAAATGATTTTTCTTGATGATATGAAAAATTTTCCCGTTATCAAGAACTTTACGAGGTCTTCCCTTAATTGACGCTCTTCTTCGAGTTGAGACATCAAAATACCTATAACTTTTTTAAGGGCTTCCTCATTACACATCTCTGCCTCTAGGATGAATTTTTCATACGTTTAATTTCGTTTTGTTCCGCAATATCCTCTTTCCATGAATGCAAAACCAACAATGACTGAATTGCGCCTACAAATAAAGCATAGTTTGCATCTAATTTACCAATTAAAGCGAGCTTGATTCCTACCACAGTAAAAACAATCGCAAAAAAAGTGCATCGGCCAGAAAACAAATTAAAAATTGGAGCCACTAGGCTTCTATTGGTTAATGCAACAAATCCAATCTTTAATTTTTCAAACATGCTTATCCCTTTTTAAACCCCTTCATTGTTTTAGCAAAGTTGGCCATGTGCCGAACGTGCTCGTTTTCCGAATGCGTTGCCGCCTCTAGTTTAGACTCAGGAATCGGTTCGCCTTCGGGAACGTGCAACGCTCTGTGCAATCCACCTTTACGAAGATGATGCATTGCTCTGTACAACGAAGGATTTTTAACTTTATCTGCCATGATTATGCTCCGGGCATTTGAGGCGTTTGGGACGGCACAACAGGAACTCCGGCTGCGGTTGCTTGCTCCGCAGGAATGCCGTGGTTTCCCATGTCGGCTTCCGCTTCCCCTGGATTCGGTTGCCCCAAATGGTCTTGAATACTGTCGTGTATTTTGTCTAAATTAGCCACTGCGTGCTTTCTGTCGTGCTCTGGGCCGTCTTCATGCACATGATGAACCGTAGCAGAGCCATCATGGTGATGCTCAATATGAGTACGATGATAGCCGTGGCCAGCGTGTTTTTTCTTAGCCATGTTTTAAACCTTCTTTTATCTCTTCATGAATTCCCGGATGGATTTTTTCTTCCATTGCTTCTTCCTCATCGCCGGGAACTCTTAGATGGTCTTCCAAAGAGTCGTGCACTCCATCCAAATCTGCTACCGCATGAGTTTTCTTCTCACCATCGTGGCGTTCATGTACTATCGTCGAACTGCCGTCCGCATGATGTTCTATGGTAGTTCTTGTAAATCCATGTTTAGCATGCATATAAATTACTCCGATTCTTCCTCATCTTCGGGCGGCTCCACAAATTCACAACAGCCTTTTTGTATATTAACGATAGGAAGAAAATTCTTATCCTTTTTAGTTTCTCGGTCGGCTATAACAACGGGGTGCATACAGCGCCCTTGGCCCTCTTTATCCACAAAAATTTCGCCTTCTTTCTTTCCTTTCAAATAAACGCAATCTTCGCAATGATAGGGTCCGCTTTCGGCATAGCCAGAAAGACGAGTGCTTTTAGGCCACAAAGGACCTACTTCAGAAATTAATCTTTTTAAGGCAGAAATCTTTTTCAGCCAACTTTTTTCCGCCATTATTCGTTCCTCTTTTTTCTGGCATGAGCATAGGAAGGAAGATGCTTTCTAGAAGTAGCCGCAAAATCGTGCAACTGCTTTTTAGACATCTCTAAAAGCCCCTTATTTCGTTCATATAATTTTTCTGGTTCGTGTTCAGCAATGGCCATTGCCGCTTGCTGTGCGCGTGATACCGCTGGCATAAACACTCCTTATCCCCAACCCAATTTATGAAGTATGCTTTTAATTGCTAAATTAAAAAGCCCCAAAATTGGAATAGACGCCCATTTCCCAACCTGAACGATTGTTTCGTGCCTATCTACTTTCTTTTTCATTTCGGCTAAACAGGCTGTTCGGTCGTCTAGTAATTGCAACATTTGAACAACCCCAACCTTATACGCCGTTTCGTTTGTTACGTCTATGCGTAACTGTTTCTGTTCGTCTGCCATAATTAAGTCCCGTTTAATTTGGCGCGACTATCACGCGCATCCTGTTCTGGATTCCACAGACTAGATGACGAGGGGCGCGTTTCATCCGTGCGCCCCGTCAGTCTCTAACTTTTTATGGCAAACTTACTTGGAATTGGTACATATTTGCGCTATTTCCAGAGTTTGATGCTCCGAATGTAACGCCTACTACCAATACGAAAGCGGGGTCGGTTGCAAAACTAATACCGCTAATCGGGGTACCAGCAGCCGCCGATGTGGCAGTGCCGTTAATCATGCTCCACGCATTCTTGTAGAACTGCAACAAGCCCGAACTTGTGTCTCCCTGCATATAGACATCAATTGTCCAAGGATAGAAAACTCCGTCCTGAGCCTGGTTTGTAATAGTCTCTTCAAGAATTGTCTGATAGTTAGGAGCAACTCCGGCTGCAACGTTGCTCAAATACAACCCAACCTTACCAGTTGTAGAAGCTTCGCCCGCACCGAATAAAATATTTCCAGATGCCGTAACACGGAACAATTGGCCGTTCAACTCGTTATTACCCGGAACCTGCAAACCTCCGGCATTGCTGGTAGAACTTGGAGTTTGACCCTGAGTCTGCGCTCCGCTCACTCCAGCATTAACTCCGCTGACTCCGCTGTTCCAATTGGCCGCGCCGGGAACGTTAGCGAAATACTTAATCGCCGTTCCTACTCCGCCAACAGTTACGGGGTTGCCGCCGTTAATAAGATACGATTTAATTACACCCATTTTGTTTTTCTCCTTTATATACGAACAAGGCTACGATATTCGAGTTACGATGTTCGCTCCCTGCCGCTTTAATAGAAAATGCCCTAAATGGGCATAATCTAAAGCACACTGTCTAAGTGCTCAATGTTTAAAGACAGTTGATTTTCTTCGGTTAAACCGAAAGAATAATTATGCGTATGTAATAGAAACGGACACGGAAAGGGCTGGCGATGTAGTTCCAGCCGTTCCTCCCGAAGTTACACAAGCCGCCGTAAGGGCCGTTGCAAAAGTCACTCCAACCGAAGCGCCAGTAAAATATGTACGAGTTACAACTGAGTTGGCTGGGACATAAATAATTTCATCGGGCGCAGTAGTGCCCACAACAACGCTTCCTGAAGTCGCATTATACAATTTCACATAAACGGGAGTTCCGTTAGCCGAATTATCGGCGCGAACCCCATACAAAACCGCACTAGATGCTTTAACTCCATCGGGAGAATTTCCCATCACGGAATCAGTGAATACAAACTGATTCGTTGGAGTTGACATATTCACTTGTGATATAGCCATAATAAATCCTCTTTATTGAACAAAAGTTCCGGTTGGTAATTGAACTGGCTGCTGCGGCGGAGGCGGATTATTAATAAGTGCCTGATTTAACATAATTGGCGCAATTAAATTTTTTACGGCTGCCATACCGCCCGATTGCGCCGCCTGTTTTATGGCACTCAACCAAATTTGAACTGTAACATCCACACCGTCTACAGTACCCACGATAGTTACTAGAGGGTCCGCATTAGGGTCGTTCAAAGGAACATAAGAAGCCGAACTAACTACATATGTATGTGTAGCCATTATTATTCCTCTGTTCCCATTGCAATAATACGAACATGCCCTGATGTAAGAGCGGCGCTAAGATTAATGTTCAAAACATTGTTAGCCGCTGCCGATAAAATTCCATTACCAAGGTCAAGATACGTATAATGGTCATCAGTAAATGTTGTTCCGCCAGTACTCGGAACAAACGCACTAAAAGTGATATTTGTTGAAGTTACATTGTCTCGTAAATCTATTGTTAATATGCCTGCTGCGGCTTGCGCCGCATTTCCAGTAAGCTGAAAAACCAATCGCATCAAACGAAATTTCTTTCCGGCTGTTGGAGTCCAAAGAGCGGTATTTCCTGCCGCCGTGGCGATTGCGGTCTTAAATGTACTAGGCGTTCGGGCTTCAATCCAAGTGGGAGTTCCAACTGCGGATTGTAAAAGCATTTGCGCCGAACCCATAGGGCGGGCCGCGCCCCCTGAATTTTGAACATCTTCTCTAATATTATCAGGCGTGGCCCCAGAAACATTCGTTCCGGCTGCCACGACAATGGCGCCGGTTGTCGAAATTGATAAAGTGCCTTGATTTGGACTAATTTGAGGTTGGCTTCCATTTCCGCCAATTACTAAATTTGGAGGAACTGTTGCCTCAAAGGCCGTCAAATTAAATGTGGTTTGCGGACTGCCGCCATTAATATAGTTAACACGCCAATACCTAGTTGGAATATAGGTTCCCCAAGTATAAGTAGTGTTTGGAACCGCACTTCCGCCAGGTCCTAAAGTATTAAGAGTTGCTGTAAAATTTGGAACAGATGTATCATTTGTTCCCTGAATCGAAACCGTCCCGCTGGCAACATCAGCACGGTGCTGCAAAACAACCCAATTACCTCCAGTTGCCTGAGTATCCACCCAAGCCGACACAAAACTTGCTCCCGCTCCTAAAGGAGTAGAAGTAGAGATAGAGGCATATCTTCTCGGAATGGGCCTGTAAAATGGGGCAACCTGTGAGCCATCTCCTGAAATATTCGACGCCGCACCTACTGCGGCTCCGCCCCATTGGGCCATGTTTTCACTAATGGGATTTGAAGGATTACCAAATAAATTTGTTCCATCCGAAAGTTCTACGGGCAGAGCATTTGATATTGTAACAGGCGACCCCGCAATTTCAGATATATTTACATTTGTAACAGCCGCACTGCTAGCGTTTGTAATCAATTTGCCGTCTTGCGTCACCTGCAACGGACAAACTTCTCCGTCTTGTAAATTAACGCCTGCGGCCTGATACTGCCCCAAAAATGCGATAGCTCTCAATTTATTATCGGTTGACATTTACTTCCAAATCCATCCGCATACACATTTAACTTCTTGACCGTGTTCGCGCTGTTCTAAAACACGTCCGCAACGAGGGCAAAGCCTTGTTGCTATAAAACGTAAAAGGCTCATAAAAGCCTCACAGATTAACTGCCGTGAGCTACACCCAAATAATCCAAATAATAGTGAATATTTCCGCCGGAGTTTATGACCTGCAAAATATCAAGTTTTGACGGATTAGAAAAAGCATCTGCGAACAACTGAGCGGTAGTGGCCGTCGAACTTAGGTGGGTTAAAAACTGTCCGATGCGGGTGCCATTTGTAAAGTTAGATGCAGGGTTATGAACCGTTCCTGTATAATCAACATTTAAGAGAACTTTACCGCCATTATTATCCACAATCTGAAGCAAATCCAAATTCTGCCCGCCAACAGCATTGGGAGTGACTTGAGGCCACGCAGTAGCCACCGTCGAGCCGTTCTGAGAACTATTTTGTGAATACAAAGCCTGTTGTGTTGCTGTCATGTTTTCTCCGCTATAAATACAAAACCCCGCCGTTTGAAACAGCGGGGTCAGAAATTGGTCGAGAATCAAGGATTTGAACCTTGGACCTCCTGCTTCCGAAGCAGGCGAGAACAACCAGGCTTCTCTAATTCTCGATTAAAAATTGGTCGAATCAGCAGGACTCGAACCTGCAAGGCCGTTAGGCACTGGTTTCCAAAACCAGAGGGCTTCCATTTACCCGCCTATGACTCGAAATTATTGCATTAAAGGAACCCAATATGTAGTTCCCGACAAAACTATTTTCAAAAAACCAACTATATCGCGTGGATTAGACGGCCCGTCGCCAGTTCCTTTCTGAGGAGCACGTACTGTCTGAATACCCCCATTACCTACACCCAACTGATGCAACAAAACTAACTGATTTCCAGACGAAGTTCCGACATAAAGCTGAGCTTCATCTGTTGCAAAATACAACTCTCCCGTTTGCAATATGGGCATATTTGCTTTAATGCCGCGCAAAACTTGAATACCTACATTTCTAGCCATTAGAAGCTACCGCAATCTATATTCGTTAGGCTTGAGCCTGCTCCAATCGAAGTCGGTAATTGAGTTTGAGCGAGTAAGCCTGAAATATCAGCAAATGAAGGTTGTGCTAAATGCTGAACACCGTTATTATCAATATATGTCACAAACTGATGAGTTACAGGTGCCGATAAACCCTGAATAGTCGTTCCCGATGTAACTCCTATGGCTGTCCAATTTACATTATTCGACGCTGGCTCGTCAGTTAAAATGTATGTACGATTGTTATCGGCTTGTAAACACAAATCTCCGATAAGAACACCAGTTAGCGCCAACCTAGATGTTTGGTCGGCTGCCGTAAAAACTTTTACATCATTGGCTAATCTAGACCAAGCGGCAGGTATTCCAGTTCCGCTTCCAGTATCAACATAAATTTCATTAGTGTCTGTTGTCCACGCAAGTACACCCGCAAAACCCGTGGACGGCAAAGTTGACAAACTAGATTTCGTTCCTCGATAAAGCTGAATAGATACATTAAGACTCATTAAAAAGTACCCGCATCAATTGAAGTTTCGGTTATGGCAGCCGCCGATATTTGAGTAGTTCCGTCAAAAAACGTAATTCTTGGAGTGTGTACTGTGCCTTTTCCATCAATTGAGAAAAGTATTTCTCCATTCCTATTTATCAAATGAAGAAAATCCTCGCCATGAGAAAGATACTTTCCCATTGATGCTTGTTTTGATATGTTCATCTGCTTAAAACTCAAATATGGTTGCGGCGCTTGGACTCGAACCAAGATGACTAGTTTCAGAGACTAGCATCCTACCAATTGAATGACATCGCAATAAAATTTCAAAATTTGGTTGCTTCGTCAGGACTCGAACCTGAATAACAAGTTTCAAAGACTTGCGAATTGCCAATTATTCGACAAAGCAATTGGAGCACAAGGAGGGAATCGAACCCTTCGTATATTCGTTTTGCAGACGAATGCCTTGCCACTTGGCTACTCGTGCTTAAGTGTCACATATTTCACTGTAAAACGCTTATGGTAAAATATGTGACACTATAAAATGGCAGAGGATAACCGAGTCGAACGATTAACCTTTCGGTTAGCCTAGTTTTCAAGACTAGTTGGGAACCATCTCCCGCTACCCTCTAAAATTGGCGGAGTGCGAAGGATTTGAACCTCCACAACCTTTCGGTCGCTTGTTTAGCAAACAAGTGCGGCTACCAATTTCGCCAGCACTCCGTATAATGTGGTGAACAATAGCCAGGATTCTGTATAACGGCCATCATCCATCTAAGCTGCCTACCCGGCGTTCTGCGTGCTCAACTCACTCCCGCCCTATTTGGCATTGCACTCAGAGGGAGTTTCTCGACTCCAATGATTCTAACTATCCGCCAATAATTAGAATATCGAGGCTTACCCGTCCAATTACTCGGCCCGCAACTTCCACGGTCTGATGTTGAGATGTGTCCTGAACTTCCTCGGAATTTCGCCCCCTGTAATACGATGCTCAAGGTACGCCTTGACGACACCTTACGGTTTGAGGGAGCCACCGTTCCGCGATAGCCTAGTTCACCAAATTCAATTTATTCTTTACGGCTTTTCCAATAAGATATGTAGCCACAAGAAAAGAAACAATCAGTCCCAAGAATCCTAAAACCAATAAAACGTCTCCGGGACTTGCTATCGTATCTCCGATTGAAATATAGTCACATAAAATCTTCAAATGACTGTATGTTGCCATTGAAACGTGCTCATTGTCAAGAAAAATTTCTTGATTCGTCAATTTTCCTACATAAACGGGCATCATACCGTTGTTTGCCGATATGGCGGCAACGTTTAATAAACCACCTAATATATAACTCACGATAGACACGAGAGCACAAAGCATTACTTTTAACGGCCTCATATTTGTGCCTCGATTTTGGACGACTCGGCGGGACTCGAACCCGCATAAGAAGTTTAGGAAACTTCTGTCTTATCCGATTAAACGACAAATCGTGGAGGCCCCGGCGAGAATCGAACTCGCATACGCTGATTAGAAGTCAGCGGTCCTGTCCGTTGAACGACAGAGCCTTAAAAACTTTTTGGCGAGACATGAGGGACTTGAACCCCCACCCTACGGTTTTGGAGACCGATATGCTGCCACTAACACCTATGACTCGCGTTAAACTTGGAGCGGTCGGCGGGACTCGAACCCGTCTTCTTCAGCTTGGAAGGCTGAGGCACAACCTTTATACCACGCCCGCTCGAAAAATTATTTTCTTAAAAGCCTAGCAATCTTGTCGGCACGTTCCTTTTCCAGACAAAAAATAGCGACGTAGAAAGTCAGCGTTCGACGACATTGTAACAAAGTCAGCGATTGGCGACTCGAAAAATTATTTTCTTGAAAGCCTAGCAATCCAATTGTCGGTATGTTTCTGTCTTTCCAACATACAGTTTACAGCGAACTCAAAATCCCCATAATTCACATAAGCAAAAGGATTATTATACTGTGAATCCTTGGCCATGTAAACTTGCTTTCCATCGCGGCTCCAATCCCAAACATCGTTATGACTGCACTCATACCTGTCGGGAATCAAAAACTCGTCCCAATCGCCACTCGATAAAACTTTCTTAATGGCTTGGTTTTGAGTGCGACGAACGGCTCTCGCTGCTTGTGTTTTATCCCAACGAGCACTATTGGAGCCGCAAACAAAACTAGCATACGGCTTTCTATATGAACGACTCATCAGAGACCTCACGGTTAAATCTAATGAATACTCATATACTACAAAAATGGAGCGAAGTACGATAATCGAAATCGTACTCAAACCTTGGCAAGGTTTTGTTCTGCCACTAAACTAACTTCGCTAAAATTGGTTGCGGGGGAGGGAATCGAACCCACTTTGGACAAGCCACAAGGTTATGAGTCTTGTGTGCACCCGGAGCACATCCCCGCTTCAATTGGTCGTTCGGGTTGGAATCGAACCAACCATGCACGCTTTATGAGAACGCCGCCTAGCCGATTAGCTTCCGAACGAAATCATAAATTTGGTGCGCCTGACAGGACTCGAACCTGTACGCCCGAAGGCACCAGTTTCTAAGACTGGCGTGTCTGCCCAATTCCATCCACAGACGCAAAATGGAGGCGTAGAAGGGAGTCGAACCCTCGTTCTCAGCTTGAAAGGCTGATGTCCTGGCCATTAGACGACTTCGCCATTATCCAATTGGTGACCCTGAGCGGTACTGACCCGCTGTTCTTAGATTGAGAATCTAATGTCCTGCCTTTAGACGACAGGGCCTTGGCGGTGCTACTGGGAATCGAACCCAGACTTCAGCCGTGACAGGGCCGTGTCGTTACCAACTGACCCTAGCACCGTTGGAGCTTCGTGAAAGAATCGAACTTTCACTTCACCCTTACCAAGGGCGCGTTCTACCATTGAACTAACAAAGCGTACCATGAAACTTTTATTTTGTCAACTAAAAACTTAGCGATTTTTGGAGCTTCGTCGTGGAATCGAACCACGGCTCGCGGTTTACGAAACCGCTGTCATGCCACTAGACCAACAAAGCAAACTTAAAAATTGGAGCACAATGTTGGATTTGAACCAACTCCCGCCGTTTACAAAACGGCCATTCTACCAATTAAACTAATCGTGCATTATTTTACGACACTTTAAAAATTTCAAAATTTGGCTCCAGCCCTGGGACTCGAACCCAGACCTTCATGGTTAACAGCCAAGCGTCCTGCCAAATTGGACCAGACTGGAATAAAAAGCAAGGCAACAAGCGTTATAAGTCTTTTTTCACACTAGAAGAAGTATCTCATAACTACGGCACTTGCTATTTCTCTGCACTGCTGCATTATAACTATTGGAGGACCGCAAGGGATTTGAACCCTTAATTATGCGTTCGAAGCGCATTGGTTTATCCGTTAGCCTAACAGTCCTAAAAATTGGAAGGCCGTGCGGGAGTCGGACCCGCGTCTGCGGATTCGTAGTCCGCTGTCTTTTCCTCTAAACGAACAGCCTTTTGGTACGCCGTAATGGAATCGAACCATTCCTTCTGGTTTGTAGGACCAGCGCATACTACCAGTTTGCTAACAGCGTATGGTGGACGAAACAGGCTCTGCCCCTGCCGCCTCCGCATTGCAAGTGCGGCGCTCTCCTGAATGAGCTACTCGCCCAAAATGAATCTCCTCTATAATAAGCTTGAGTCCCAAACAACAAGATTCGGACTCTCCACACCTAACACAAGAATACGCCCGTTTGTATTCCTGAGTGTAATCCCAAACTTGGTACTCCACCAAGGACTCGAACCTTGACGAGACGCTAATCAGGCATCCATGCTACCACTACATCAGCGGAGTACGAAAAATTCAAGCCGATACTTTTTACGCCTCGGACTAATTGAACGACTTCCTCTCAACGGGCGCTGCGCGGTCTGCACACTAACTTTCTCAAAAAATATTTAATCAAGCAAACCCAACGCCAGAATATTACTGGCCAAGGAAACGGGCGTTGGTTACAGGGTTTGGGACTGGCTGTGTCAGCGTAAAAGTCAAAAACACCGGACTTGATTTCTGAGCCAGATTATCAACCGCATAAATAGCGACCGCCTTACCGCCTGGGTTCGCGTATTGAAGAACCAACGGCGCGGCATCGGTAGGAGTAGTTTTTACGTCCGCTCCGTCAGGTCTCGGCGCTGTTCCTACAACATTATTTGACAAATCCGCATCCCAAACTTCAAAATGGTCAAAAACAATTTGCGGGTCGGATGCGGTCCAATCCCACGCTATTTTAGCATTTAACATGTTTCCCTCAGCCCTTTTGTAAAGGGGACTTTTTAAAAATGACTGCGAAACAAATTGGTGGAGAAGGCAGGATTCGAACCTACAGTATCCACATTGGGATGCCGGGGGTTACAGCCCGGTAGGGCGACCTGTTGCCCCAACCTCTCCATTAAACTTGCTTTACGTAAATTTTATAAACCAAAGTTCCATTCGGAATATAACGGCTCGCGCTTAAAATTTGGTCGCCCTGGGAAGATTTGGATACTTCCAACCCCGACGCTTAAAAGGCGTGTGCTCTTACCAATTGAGCTACAAGGCGAAAAATTGGTAGTCCGCGACGGATTCAAACCGTCACCTATCTCCTTAAGAGGGAGTAATGCCGTCATAACACCTGCGGACTAAAAATTTTGTTGGGAACAACTCTCCGTTTGTTCCTTCTATCACACAAAATTGGTACTCGATGAAGGAATCGAACCTTCCAGCAAGGGTAATCTGCCCCGACGCTTTATAAGAGCGTGCTGCGGACCGCCGCTATCGAGTAAACTTAAATTTGCTGTACAGGAGCGGGCTTACCGCGCAAAATTCCTTTCTGAATCATCTGCTCCGGCGTAAAAACATTTGGGTCAAATCTATTTTCATGGCCCAATAAATACTTCGGAGTTAAAGTGTGCCTGTCCGATTCGGGCAACTTACCCGACCTCATTTGCCTGGGTATATTGTAATGCGGCATATTGCCTCTTGATAATCGAATTGGTGCGCTGCGAGAGAATCGAACTCCCACGCCGTTTTAAGGCCGAAGATTTTAAGTCTCCTGCGTCTGCCTGTTCCGCCAGCAGCGCAAAATTTGGTGCCTTTGGAGGGAATCGAACCCCCACGGGACTGTGCCCACCGCGTTTTGAGTGCGGCGCGTCTGCCTGTTCCACCACAAAAGCATGGCCCCTATCCGTGGAATCGAACCACGACTACCTGTTCTTCAGACAGGGGTGCGGCCACTACACCAAACAGGGACAGAAACTTTGACTTTCTGAGAATCTAGAATGGCCCGCTTCATGCAGCAAGCCGAATACGGGCGACTGCTTAAAGCTTTCTTCGGGCCTTTCTTCCACCATATAATTCCGCATGGCCTCCCCAAACACTTTCGCGTGCCTCATGTGCCCCAAGGCCCGTTTCCAAAAGACGGCAGTACTTACGAAGGGCAACAATTGCTACTGCCGCGCTCTCTGGGTCATCCATGATTTCCGACTCTAACGCCGATGCTTCTTGACGTTCTTCAAAATCAAGCTCAGCTACGGATTCCGTAATCATCATTGGCCCCTTAACTCTTTTCCTTCAAAAGGCGAACCAACTCCGAGTCCGACGTTGGAACGTGCTCGAATTGTTTACGGTCTGCCATGCCTTAAACTTCCTTAACGCTGTAATTATCAGGCTCGAACTTGCGGCCCTCAACCTGAGATTTTGCTTGCTGCAAAGCGGCTTGAGGGGTTTCGGCCTCGGCTTCAATCTTTATCTTCTGAGTCAAGGTAATTTTATACGTTTTCAATTTTTTATCCTTTCAGCCTTGAGGGCCGTGGGTTGAAGGTAAGGAGTAGTAGAAAACCTCACGGCCCTCACTCTGCGCTTTACTTTACCACGCAACCCGAAAACTTGTCAAGAACTATTTTCGGGTTTTTTCCCGCTGGCGCGGGCTTAAACCGGGCATGTTTTTTTTTAATTGTAGCCTCGACTACGCCCGGCATAACTCTTCGATAAAAAATCTACAACAACTCTTAAAATTTGTCAACAGTTTTTTTTTGGGGTGAAGAGTGGGAATCGAACCCTACACTGACTCTTTCACAGAGAGCCATGCTGCCGTTACATCATCCACACCTCGGTTTAATTAAATGTGCTGCTTAATTTTATTTATAACGCTTTTCGCGTCGGCTATAAGACCCGATTCAAATTTTGAAACAACTTCACGTATTTTTGAAAGCTTGGCCGCGTTCTTGATACGACCCACGCCAAAACCGACAGCAAAACCTACCACAACTAGAACAAATTTTAGCATGCTCATGTTCTCCTGTCAACCAATTTTTCAAAACTCAATTGCTTTCTTAGTTTCTTCCTGCCGTGCCATACTGCTTTTCGGCTGCCTTAAGAGCGGCGTTTGGCCGAACCGTGGCTTCGCCATGATTAGATTTAAGCGGCATGGGGCGCTGTGGATATGCCTCATCCGAACACATATCCGTTTTCTTTTCGGCGGGAATTACTTTTTCTCCGGCATGTAATTTATATAAGCCTGTGCGAGGAACCGTGCCGCCATGCTTATAAGAACCTAAGACTTGGCCTAAAGCCTGTTTTGTTTCCTCGCCTTGAGTCTTTTGCATCAATTCGGCGTAGTCGGTGTCTTTTCCGCCCCTTCTATCTACTTCGCCTTGTTCGGCAATAAATTTTCGGCGCTGTTCGGGGTCTTTAATTCCTGCGGCCAATCTGCCGCGAGTTTTAGATAGAGCGGCTTTTTCTTGTTCGTTTAGAGGCATGTTACTCTCCGAAAAACTTTCTTGTATCAAGTCCCAAATGTTTGAACGCTTTTATTACTTGCTGCCGAAACTCAAGGTCTTTGGCCGATTTTTTAAAATCAATAAACGACCTCAAATCTTTTTCCATATCGGTATAAGCCGTTGGGTCTATATCGGGTTCGGTTAAGGCGGCTAAATCGGCTTGGTCGGACGCCGAATCAGTTGTGTCTTTGTCCTCTTCTTTTAAAAGATTGGCTTCTTTCATCATACCCCAACTTGGACGTGTTTTATTTATTATGTCGGTCATTAAGTTTCCTTTGAATTTGTATTAATTCCAAAGCAGGCGACAACAAACACATCTCATCAAATGTAAGGTTGTGTATGTGTCTAATTTCACGGCAGCGTTGGCATGCCGCAATAGCATTATAGGCCATTCCGACTTCCGAATCAATCCAATCTACGGAACAGCCTTCGGGTTCTAGCTCGGCTTTACAATAATAACAGCCGTCCTTTAAAAGTTGCTCATAAAAGTTAATGTGCCAAAGCAAGTCAGTTTTAGGGGTATGCTTTTCTATGAGGACTGACTTTAATAGCCTATGCTTATACCCTATAGAACCCGTCCGAAAGGAATTAGACTTTTTAATTGTGGTCCTTAAAGTCCTAAGTTTAAAGTCAACCTGCTTCTGACGTTCGGCCAATCGGTCTAATTTCTCTAAATGCCTTTTCAAATTAAGTTCGGCCCGCAAACAGCCGCAACTCTTCTTTCGGCCCGATACAAGTTTATCTTCACGGGCCAATACAAGTTTATTCTGACCTGTCTCATTTGAGCAATCACAGTCGCAAAGCCAATACCGCTTATTCTTCTCACTATGAGAAAACTGTCTCACTTTGAGACGCCCATAGGTGTTGCCAATTAAAGTCTGTGTCATAATGAGAACTGTTTGTCTCAAATTGAGACGATTTTCGGTTCGTTCTAAAATCGGGTGTGGTTCTTTTACAACACCGAGTCATATACCCCATTTTTAGAAACAGGTCTGTTTGGTCAGTTGGGAAGGGTCATTTACCCCTAGTACCTTTGTTTTCTGTAATTTATGAACCAACGTCCACGTCCACGGCCACGAAGGGGCCTTGGGGCGTTTCACACCCCCTTAAAAGCCGCCTCGTACTATGAGTACTAGTAATACTATGAGTACTATTACCATTGAAAATAAAGGACTTATGTCGTCTCGATTTGCGGCCTGGACTGCCGTTCGGACTCACTTGCAGCGCGCTACTTTTCCGCCGTTTTTCTTGCTCGTTTTTCTTGCAAATTATTGTAAATACTAGACTTGTAAGCTTGAAATGTAAGGTTATCTTACATGTCAATGATTAGTACTAGTACCGCAAAACCGAATTTTGT
>Ga0209581_1000470_pt1 | contig 85780 bp, 95 predicted proteins | sample Coa_R2_FD_187160 | JGI IMG/M metagenome (GOLD analysis project Ga0209581, IMG submission 187160) | Surface soil microbial communities from Centralia Pennsylvania, which are recovering from an underground coalmine fire - Coalmine... | ecosystem: Environmental > Terrestrial > Soil > Unclassified ...
AGAACTTTTCCTTTGCCTTGCCTTGGCGACTGGGTGCTCTCATCTCGTGTTCGTCTGCTACCATCACAGTAACAATCCAACGTCACCAGCACACCGGCGGTCAAGATGGCGTTCGTGGAACGCTCTCAGGAAATGACTTTAGGACAGCTCTTCCAGCAGTATCACGATCTGTACGCCAAGACTCGTTGTGCCACAGCAAGTGAAATCAAAACAAACTTCACGCGCTACTTTGGTGATTGGTTTCCCCGTCGTCTTAGCAGCATCAAAAAGCTCGACGTCCAGGCGCGCATAAATAGTCTCGCTGAAGGTGCACACTTCCACCGAGCAAACCGCGCTCACGATGATCTGCGGGCTGTGTTCTCTTGGGCAATTAAGCAAGGCGTCTTTGAAGGCAAAAATCCTTGCGTCGGGATCGCCCGCTTCAAAACACAGTCACGGGAACGATTCATTACACCGGAAGAATTCGAGTCGTTTATGAAGGCATTACAATCGGAGAAGAACACGAAGTTGCGTGATTTCTTCTACCTCTGCCTATTTACCGGTGCACGCCAAAGCAACGTTCTAGCAATGCGCTGGGAAGATATCGATTTTCGACTCGCCTTGTGGAATATTCCGAAGACCAAGAATGGTGAAGCGCACACTGTTCCGCTAACACCTCTCGCCATGGAAGTCCTGCAGACTCGCCAGAACAACAAATCAATTTGGGTGTTTCCTGGCACGGGCGAAAGCGGTCATTTGGTTGAACCGAAAGCCGCCTGGAGACGCATTCTTAAAGTAGCTAAGCTACAAGACCTTCGCATGCACGACCTGCGCAGGACGCTTGGAAGTTATATGGCGATGTCCAACCAAAGCTTGCAAATCATCGGCAAGGCGCTCGGACACCGGTCACCGACATCCACGATGGTGTACGCGCGCCTCGCCAACGATCCGGTTCGCAGCGCTATGCAGGCTGCGCAGCAGCAAATGCTCACGGCAGCGGGGCTAGTTAATCTCGACAACACCGTTATACCAATGCGCAAGTCGCGAAAACGGACAAGATGAGGGTCTGCACTCATATATTCAATGTTGCTAGCGATATCATTTATTATGCTTGAATGCGAGTCTTAATCGATACCAACATTTTCATAGAGCTTGAAGGCACTAGCATTCTTGACAGCAGCTACCCAGCTTTGTTGAAAGTTCTGGAGAAGGCGAAGGCGCAAACACTTATTCATCCAGCGTCGCTGGACGATCTAAAAAGAGACGGAGACGCGGCTCGGCGAGAACGTAACTTATCCAGAATCGCCAAGTACGACGTGCTTCCGCGTCCGCCAGATTGCACGAGTGAGTTTGCCGCCGCAGGTATCAACTGCGTCAGCGAAAATGACAAAGTTGACTGTGCAATTTTGTGCGCCGTGTATCGAGACGCCGTCCATTTCCTGGTCACCGAAGACAACGGGATCCACCGGAAAGCACGGGCGTTAGGAATTGATGGACGCGTTTTTTATGTACAGCAGGCTGCAACATCATTTTCGGCTGCGTTTAGTGATGCTCCTATCAAACTGCCCAACATCGAACAAGTCTTTGCTTACGAGATCAAGGACACATTGACCGATGCATTCTTTGATTCGATTCGAGCAAGTTATTCTGGCTTTGACGACTGGTTCCTTGAGAAGTGCTGCAGGCAAGGTCGTGAAGCGTGGATTGCGAGGGACGAAACTGGATCACTCGCAGCCATCTGTATCTTCAAGGAACAGGATCCTGAACCACTGACTGACGATAATCGAGCCCTTCCCGGCAAGTCCCTAAAGCTGTGCACATTCAAAGTCGGTCCTACGATTCAGGGCAGGAAAATCGGCGAACTCTTTCTAAAGGCTGCATTCCGATATGCACGGCAGCGCGGATCCGAACACATTTTTCTTACTTTGAAGGAAAACCAGCAACCGCATTTGGAAAGCCTGCTTGCAGACTTCGGATTTGAAATCTACGGCAGGAAGGGCGATGAACTCGTAATGGCTAAGAAGCATCCGGCATCACCACCTGTGGTGGCCGCCTTTGAACCTTTGCAGTATAACAAGCTATTCTGGCCGCACTTGATCGCCAATCCCAGTGTCAGGAAATTCATTGTTCCAATCCAGCCGGGGTACCACAGTCAACTATTTCCCGATTGGGAACACCATGGCGTTCAATTGAAACTAAACATCGCGACGACAGCTTCGCACACGCCGGGCAATGCGATGAAACTTGCTTACCTGTGCCACTCAAACATATCCACTATACGCCCCGGCGATATACTTTTGTTTTATAGGTCGCATGACTTTCAAGAAGTAACCACGATTGGTATAGTTGAAACGGTTGGTCGATTTACCCATGCAGAGGAGATCCTAAAGCGTGTACTGAAGAGAACGGTTTACAGTGCGACTGAGATCAACGAGATGGCTCAAAAATCTACGCTCGTTTTATTGTTCAGACTGAGTCTTCACTTTCCGAGTCCCGTAACTAGAAAGTTCTTGGTGGCAAATGGTGTCAGCGGTAATATCCAGTCCATCACGCAAATCGATCACAGCACCTTCAAAAAAATCGCTCAAGAAGGAGCCATCGAAGATTGCCTTCTTACCAATTAAGCCAATCTATGCAGAGCGGTTGATAAACGGCGAAAAGTTCTTTGAGTACCGGCGCCGACCCATCAGCTCCGAAGTAACGCACGTTATTGTGTATGCCAGCAGTCCGTTGAAGCGAATTATCGGAGTGGTTGAAGTAAGCCAGATACATTCAGACAAACCAGCGCGAACCTGGACGCAAACTTCGCAAGGCGCAGGTATTACCAAGAAAGAATTTCTGAGCTACTTCGCCGGAAGCATGGTAGCCTACGCGATAGAGATCAATCCCAACGCGACGATCAAATTGAATCACGACGTCAAGCCAAAGGACATCGACGCCAACTTCCGCGTGCCTCAATCATTCATGTACGTTGACCATTCATTCCTGTACAGCGTCATGAGACAGGGTCTGTAACCCTAACCGCACGAATGGTGGCAACCATTCGGTAAGGCAAGATACAGTCGAAATGGTAAAGCCCCGAATGCCGCAAGCCGTGGCACTCAACCTCTGTGTCCGCTCAAACCAAATACATTTATCTTCTGGGTCGCTTTCCGAACTGCCCATCTGGTAAATCGTTATCATCTGTTTCCGGCCGCAGCAAAGCCGAGCCGGTGGTGGCAACCATCCGGTAAGGCAAGATAAAGGGTAATTTCCTCTTATCCCGAATCGCGCGCTCAGACGCCGTCTTAAGAACCGCTCCAAACATTGCAACCTTCTAAGACCGGTCCTCTTATCCGCAACAACGCCAGGGCTCAGTGTTTTAAGAACCGACCGACGTAGGGCGTTGACTCGTTCTGCTCTTTCCCTGTCGGGCGACGGCGATTCGATGTACAGCAGGTCAAAGATAACCTGCTCGCCGTCGCGAGTTGAATGATAGCAGAACGGTCAAGCCAATTATTGATGTTCGGGCTCTGGACGAAAGCGATACCAGCAGGGTCCGTAATGATGACTCCTGCAACTCGCACTATCGAGCACCTTGAGATTCCAGCAACCATTCGCCAACAAGCGAAGGCAGACGTTCCACGACTTCGTAGCCGAACAAAACCTCCTCCAAATGCCCCATATGCAGCATGTCGATAATCCTGCAAAGATAAGACCGTCCTTGCACCCACCAAGTGTGATACGCGTCAACCATGAGATAGTGACGAACATGCATCTCTTCTTTCGTTCTCAGATCTTCCAATTCAAGTCCATCTAGTAAGGTCTCGTATACGCCGTCGGCAATGCGGCTCCCAAACGTGGTCGAATGATAGTATTCTTTGATCTCCCAAATGGCGACGGGATTGTGAGTTGAGGGAAACGCACCGTCGACTCGTCGAGAGAGCGTCCGGATGGGTTCCCCTTCCTTGCTAAAAGTAATGAGCTTGCGCGGATCGAAATCGCATGGGTGACCGGCTGCGTTGGACTCGATAAGCATGTTTACGATTCCTGTGAGATACGCGCTTACCTTTTTCTCGCCGCTCTGCTTGTTTATCGGAAGCGGACATTTCGGACTCAGAGTATGGCAAAGCTCGATGAAGACTTGCTCCGCTCTGGTCTTGTCCATCAGAGACAATCGCACGTTGTTTTCGAGAATGGTCGCACGGTAAGCGAAGTACGCGACAAGCACATCGCAAAATCTCTTTCCATTCAGATCTCTGTCAAGGAAGTCTGGCTTCAAACCGCGCCCTTCCAAGACAAACTGAATCTCGGCCTCAGAAGGTCTCGTTATCTCATTCGTTTTCCGTTTAGTGTACCCAACCTCTTCGCTTAGTAGCCGCACGGCAGCCCAGAAACGATTTGTTAGATTCAGGAACTCTGGATTGGCCTTCATTTCTCCGTTGATCCAAACGACGATATCAGATCGATATGCGCGGGCAATGCACGTGCGGTCGCACCGGGATAATACCTTATGAGCTTGATTTCTGTTGAGACAGAACGCCAATCCGTGTACTCTTAATAGAGTGTCCCCTCGGGTTTCTATGCTAATGCATGTCCAACAAATATCAGTTGCTATAGACCAAAGACCGAGCTGCGTGACAGCTCAGCCTTTCGGGCAACAACTGCTCAAATGGATCGGCAACAAACAACGATTCGCTCCAGAAATCATCAGCTACTTTCCTCAGTCCGCCGGCCGATATTTTGAGCCGTTTCTTGGTGCTGGTGGAGTGCTAGGCACGCTAGCCCCGACCAATGGACTTGCATCGGACATTTTTGAACCTCTGATGGAAATTTGGATTACGCTCAAGAGCAATCCGAAACTGCTGACTCAGTGGTATCAGAAGCGGTGGCAGCAAATGATGTCCGGGGACAAGGTAGCAGAGTACGAGCAGATAAAGGCGAATTACAACAAACGTCCAAATGCTGCCGACCTTCTATTTTTGTGCAGGTCTTGCTATGGTGGCGTCGTCCGCTTTCGAAAGATAGATGGCTTTATGTCAACTCCTTGCGGAATTCACACCCCGATATCGCCCGAGTCATTTGCGCAACGCGTGCAAGCATGGAACGCTCGCGTGCAAGGCACCGAATTTTCTCGAATGGATTTCCGCGATGCGATGAGCCTCGCTAGGTCGGGAGACATTGTATATTGCGATCCACCATACTCACACACGCAATCAATACTGTATGGAGCGCAGTCGTTTGAGCTAGGTGACTTGTTGGAAGCCATAGCGATGTGTAAGCGGCGGGGAGCTTTTGTTGCGCTCAGTATCGATGGATCCAAGAAATCCGGAGACTATTTGTGCGACATTCCGCTCCCGAAAGGACTTTTCGAGCGGGAACTTGCCGTGAATTGCGGACGTTCTATGCTCAAGAGATTTCAGATGGAAGGAAAGACCCTTGAATCTGAAGAAGTGAAGGATCGCCTGCTTTTGACGTATTAAGCGCGCCGACATCGCGTCCGCAGCAAGTTGCCGACCATGCATGTTGCTGTCTGTTCATCATAGCCCCGGCATAGCCCAGAAACTAGATCATCGTTGAAAAGCCTTGGGCGGTAAGAGACTCGAACTCCTAACCCCTTCGGTGTAAACGAAGTGCTCCACCATTGAGCTAACCGCCCGGAATTGGATCTTTCAAGTGTAACACGCCCACGGGTGGCTGCTCTGGGCCGTCTCTTGCCGGACCCGCGAAAGTTGGGCCGATTGCCACGTTCTCCTGACTTCCTGTTAACGGATTCAGGGGGCCGCTATCGTCACTGGTCCGAGACATCGCCGATGGCCTTTAGCTCCTGTTCTGATATCGGTTGCGCCATTTCCGCCGCCGTGGCGTAATTATTACGACTTGCGCCTGCCTTGTCGCCGCCTTTGCCAGCGGGCAGGGCGTAGAACCTGCTTTGCTCTTGACTGCGTATTTTTTTAGTAAATGTGAGGGGAGGAGGGAAAAGAGATGCCGCTGCCCGTAGACGATCTGACGTTTGACCAGGTGTTCGACGTGTAAGTCGAACGGCATTCCAGGCATCAGACCAGGGCGTGGAAGGACATCGAAGCCGACTAACGCCGTTTTTTCCGCCACCGGGGCGACCGCATGAAGTAAAATAGGTGGCCCATGGAAACAGCAAGCCGAACGAAATCAAAGGGGCTCTTCCTCGAACACGACATTGTCGTCAGGACCTACGACATCGACTACGCAGGCCACGTCAGCAACATCGCCTACCTGCGCTGGCTCGAGGACATGCGGAACATGATGTTCGAGAAATACTTCCCGCTCCAGATGTTCATGAAAGAGGGGCTCGGGCCGGTCATCGCCTCCACGCACATCGAGTACAAGCGCGCGATCAACCTCTTCGACAGGCCGCGAGGCTTCATGTGGGTGAGCGCGATGGGCAGCGCGAGCCTGACCATCGAGGCGGAGATCACCGTCGAAGGCGTCCTTGCCACCACGGCAAAGCATGTCGGCGTCTTTATCAACCTGGCGACGGGCAAGCCGGTTCGCCTGCCGGTTATCTGCCGGGAGAAGTTCCATGAAAGCCAGCGTTAGGTTCCTGAAGCCGGTGCTCGCTCGTGCGCTCCTCCATTGAAGCCTGACACTGGCAATATGCGGCTCTCTCCAGACGAGCCCGATAGACCGTCCCTGTTCTCCGCCGCGCCCGCATCTACAGTTCGCCGTCTACAGTCAGTACGGCCAGCCGGATCCGAACAACAAAATTGACACCAGGTAAGCCCTGACGATCGCGCGAGGCGGCTCGCCACGGCCGCCGGTCCTGACTTCGCTAATAAACGCGCGACTGAACCCTCAGGAAAAGCTCGTTGCTTTTGGCGCCATCCCCGATCTTCACGTACACCGGCACGTGCCAGAGCGGCGAGGGAATTTGGGGCACGACGACATTCAGGTTCTCCGTGTCCCCGGATAAGACGGGCGCCTCCACCCCGCCGATGAACACATGGTTCTCGGACAGGTTAGGCGAGAAGTTCCTTCCCGTTATCGTGACCGGCTGCCCCGGCGGCGCGGAGATCAGGCTGGTGCTGGTCAGCACCGGCACGTTTTTCACCTTCAGCGCAAGCGGGCCCACCTGCTGATTGACCACGGTGACGACCACGTCGGCGTCGCCGCCCTCAAGGTCGTAAGGAGGCACCACCTTGAGCTGGGTTGGTGTTGCCGAAACAGTGGTGCCCGCCTTGCCGTTGAACGTCACCACATCGACGCTGGGATCGGTACAGAAATTCTCGCCGTTTATCGTGACTGGCTGCCCGGTGCCGGCCTCAATCGTGGCGGGCTCAATGCTCTCCGCCGCCAGCTTTCCGGTGGTCAGCTTCCAGTTGAGCGTGGCGCCGGCCGGCCCGGCTCCGGAGATGAGTATCTGATTCGGCCCGCGCCCGAGCTTGCCCGTCACGTCCACGGACAGATAGCTCTTGCCCCCAAAGTTCTTCTCGGTCAGCATCGGCATGCCGGGAATGGAGATGCGCAGCCAGTTGAAGGCAGGCGCGGTGATGGTGCCGTTTGTGATGGTTAACGTCATGTTGAGCCTGGATTCGCCGGCCTGCTCGAGATCCGGGTAAATTGCCAGGTCTTGAACCTTGGTGTCCTTTGCGACGAGTGGCTTGCCGTCCAGCAGCACGAACTCACCGGCGTCCGCCAAAGCCCGCCCGGGCGAGGCCCCCAGAATCGCCGCCGCCGCGAATAACCTTAGTAAAAGCTTTGTTGACAAGGGCCTGGTCCTCCTGCGACCATCTGCTTATAATGAAAACGATTTCCATTTGAATCGGGTCGCCGATGTTGTCCAGCAGAACCATTTTTGCATCTCTGATTGCAATCTGGCTCAGCGCGCCGGGAGCCCGGGCCGAGAAGACCTACAGCATCGGCACCGAGAACGAGGCCGACTACCGGGCAGCAGAGATTCTGGCGGCGCCGCACCCCGAGATCCCGGCGGAGATGCATGACCACTGCTTCAAGTCATGCTGCATCGCCAAGTTCATTATCGACCCGCAGGGGAAGGCGACCGTCAAGCTCATCAGCTCCTGCGGCGACGAGCAGCTCGACCAGGCGGCGCTCAAGGCGCTGAAGCAGTGGAAGTTCCGCCCGGCTACGCTAAATGGCGAGCCGGTGGAGTCCACCCGCCGCGTCAAAATCGAGTTCGAGGTGGAATGAGCCCGGCCGGACGAGCCGGAAGGTCCCGCGCCGGTCAGGGGAAACTGACCAGGGGTTGCCGTCGGGTGCTGGCGGTGCTGGAGCAAACCCGGGAGCTGTCCAGCGCCCAGGATATTCATGGCATGCTGCGCCAGGCTGAGCCGGAGGCGCCGGGGCTGACCACCGTCTATCGCTCGCTGGAATCGCTCGTGGGCATGGGGCTTGTCCAGTCGGTGGACCTGGGCGACGGCGAGAAGCGGTACGAGGTTGTCGAGCCCGGGGAGCACCACCATCACCTCATCTGCCAGGGCTGCGGCGCCAGCGTGCACCTGGACCAGTGCCTGGTCGAGGACCTTGAGAAGTCCATCAAAGCCAAGTACGGGTTTGAGATTAGCTCCCATGTGCTGGAGGTGTTCGGCAGGTGCCGCGGCTGCCTGAAGTCAAGCACAAAATAGAAATGAAAACGATTTCCATTTACATCTGCGCCTGAAACCGGGAAAATCCTTGTCAGGTGCGGGTGGGACGCCTGCGCCCCCAGGTGGGATTGATGGCATTCGGGCGTGCTGTTGGGATCGCAGTTGCGGCGCTGTGCGCGGGCGTCATGCTGGCATCCGGCGCCGATCCCGCTTACGGGCAGCCTCCGGCTCAGGGCAAACCGGCGCCCCCGGCCGGCAGGCAGCCTCCAGCGCCGGGCAAGTCGCCGGCGGTTCCGCCCAGGCCGCCCGCTACGCCCGCCCAGCTTTTCGGCAAGGTCACCAGCGACGAGGGGCAGCCGCTTGCGGAAGCGGACGTGCTTCTGACCCGGGTGGGTGAGCCGCACAAGCGGCATGATACCGAGACCGGCAAAGACGGCACGTTCACGTTGAAGAACGTAGAGCCGGGCAGTTGGGTTCTCAAAATTTACGCTGAAAAGATGCTTGCGAAGACGCAGAAGATCACGCTGGCGCCGGGGCAGGAGCTGTCTGTGACGGTGGCGCTGGAGCCGGTCGAGGGCGCCGAGACCCTCAAGATCAAAGCGAAGCGAAGGATTATCAACGCCGAGAAAACCCGCAACGACACCCCGCTCGACAAGACGTTTATCACCAACTACAAGTCGGGAAACAAAATCCAGGATCTCCTGACCAGCACGCCGGGCATCCTCAACGACAGCTACGGAAACATAATCACCCGCGGCGAGCACAACGCGGTCAACTACGTGCTGGACGGGGTGGTGCTGCCCGAGGCTGCCGGTGTCTTGCAGCAGCAGCAGTTTGTCAGCCCCCGCTCCCTGCAATCGATGGACGTGGCGGTCGGCGGCTACAGCGCGGCCGACGGCGGCGGGCCGCTCGGCTCAGTGGTCAATATGAGGTCGATGCCGATTCAGGCGAAACCGCAGCTAGACGTGGGCGGGCAGATAGGCGGCCCGCTTGCCGGCACCATCTACTACTACGCAAGCACCGCTCTCAGCCAGGACCCGAAGAGCATTCTCAATCGCATACGGATCGAGTCGACCGGCACCAACCAGGTCTCGACGATCAATCTGCAGGCGGGGACCAAGCACTTCCGGCGCAACACCGGCTTCAACCTCAACAATTTGAGCAAGATAGAGTTCCGGGCGACCGAGCGGGACACACTTAAGGCCACGGTCGGCATCAACGAGGCTTTCCTGCAGATCCCGATCTCGGGCGCCTCGGAGGCGGCGGGCGTGCGCGAGCACCAGCACGAGCGGCAGGACTTCTTCATTGTCAGCTGGAACCACAAGTACGACCGCAAGATCATCGACGAGAGCAACCTGCACATCGTCAACAGCTTCAATGCGATGACCTTCCGCAGCCGCAATGTCTTCGACCCCGACCCGATCATCAATGGCGACAACGCGCTGCTGCAATCAGTGGCACCGCAGGCGCGCCGCTTTGATTACGCGCTTTCCGTTCAAGGTGACGCAAGCAAGACAATTTTGCAAACCCATCACCTGAAGGCCGGCTTTCTCTCGGAGCTGCGCCCCGTGCGAACAAGCCTCTCGGCCTTTTACTACAACAACAGCCTCACCAACGGCATTCCCTACGGTGCCATCATCAGCCCCTTCACCGGTCAACCCGGCGGTCCCAACCTTCAAGGGCACATCGGCAATTACAAAGGTTTCCGCTATCTGCAGAGCGCGTACGTTCAAGATCACTTCACCCCCCGCGCGCGCTATCTGAAGCGCCTCACCCTGGACAGCGGCGTTCGCGTCGATGTCTATCACGGCGTCTTCGGAAACACGCTCGGTCTCGCCCAGACGCTTGCCACCATCCCCGGTATCCCGCCGCTCGACATCCAGCCGTTCCTGACGCAGCGCGTCACCGACGCTCAGGCAAGCGGACGTTTCGGCGCGTCCTACCTTCTGACCAGGAATACCGTCCTGCGCGGCTCTTATTCCCAGCTTTTCGAGCCGCCGCCGGTCGATATTTTTGTCAACCCGCCCGATGTTACCTCCCTGGCGCTCCCCGGCATCTTTACCGGCACCCCCCGGCCGCTCCGTGCTGCGCGCGGGCAGCTTGTGGACACCAACATCGAGCAGGCGATCGGCTCGCGCTTTGCGGCCAGGACCAGCCTGTACTACAAGCAGCTTCAAAACATGGGCGACTCCGGTGTTATCGCCAATACTCCCATATACAACCGGCTAACCCTTAACGAGCTCGAATCTTACGGTGTCGAGACACGCCTTGACCTCAAGCCCGGTCGGGAAGGAACCGGACTCTACGGATTTCTCACCAACACTGTCCAGGTTGCCTACCTCCGGGACTGCAAATGCAACACCGGCGGCGTTTATCAAAATCCCAGCATCCCCGTCCTCGCACACTACGCCGACCACGACCGCCGCTACTCGCTCCAGGCCGGCCTGGGCTACCGGGCGAAGAGCAGCTTATGGTTCCTGGCTGAGCTGGGCTTTTACACCGGCCTGCAGGACCAGCGCGACCCGACCGTCTTCGGCGCCCACCCGGCAAGAACCCCTCCGCTGACCCTGCTCGGTCTCAACTTCGGTTACACCGTCCCCAGCTCCCTGCGCAAGAGCTGGCTCGTGCCCGCCTCCGTCGACGTGCGAATGCAGAACCTCCTCAACCAGCGCATCCCGGTCAACCTGGGCAGCCCCTACCAGGGCACCCGCTATTCGCTGCCCCTGCGCGTGCTGGCCGGGGCGTACTGGAAAGTTTAATTACAAAATGAGCGCTTTCCGCCCTCCCGGTGGCACAATACAGTAGCCCGGGGACACGCCCGGGACCACACCTGGGGCAATCAATGTTTATCTGGATTCTAGCCTGGTGGGCATTCTGCGCCGTTCTCATCTGGGGACTGCTTACGGCCTGGCGCGTGCTCAATCGACCAAAGTTCCGCAGCTCCGACGGGGACATCACCAGCGAGGTCGGCTACGAGGAGGACTCGGTAGGTCACCTCCGTGTCCAGGAGTTCGGCGCCGGCGCAATTCCCGATGCGGGTGACGCGCACGTGGCGGGCGGCACGAATGAAGGAACAGGACTCATGGGCTAATGCCCGAGACAATCAGACGGAGGATCACCCTTGCGCGACGTCTCACCCAAGATCAAGACCCTCCGCACGGCCACGGCTCAAGCTGTCCTCAAGTGCAGCCCGTCGACGATCCAGCTTGTTCGCAAAGGCGAGATCCCCAAAGGCGATCCGCTGCCGGTGGCGAAGGTGGCGGCGGTGCAGGCGGCGAAGAACACCAGCCAGATCATCCCTTACTGCCACCCCCTGCCTGTCGAGTTCGTGGGCGTCCAGTTCGACTTGCACCGCGATGAGATCACGGCGACGGTCACCGTGAAGGCCACCTACAAGACCGGCGTCGAAATGGAGGCGCTGACCGCGGCGTCCGCGGCCGTGCTCACGCTCTACGACATGATGAAGATGCTCGACGGGCAGATGGAGATTACCGGCGTGAAACTCCTGGGCAAAAAGGGCGGCAAGTCCGACTTCAAGCAGGCGCACGAGCATCCCCTGCGCGGCGCCGTGCTCGTCATGTCCGACTCGATTGCCGCAGGCAGGAAGGACGACCTTTCGGGCAAGCTGATTGTCGAGCGCCTGGGAAAAGAAGGCGTCGAGGTATGTGACTACAAGATTGTTCCCGACGATATGGACACGATCGAGGGGGCGCTCATAGAGTACGCGGATAAGATGAAGGTCGATCTGGTGCTGACCACTGGAGGCACCGGACTCAGCCCCCGCGACTGCACGCCGGAGGCCATGGAGCGCGTGATCGAGCGCGAGATCCCGGGGATAGCCGAAGCGGCACGTGCTTACGGCCAGGAACGCACCCCGTACTCCATGCTGTCCCGCGGCACCGCGGGCGTTCGCGGGAAGACCTTGATTATCAGCCTGCCGGGCTCCAGAGGCGGCGTCGCTGATTCCCTGGACGCCCTGTTTCCGGCGGTTTTGCACGTGTTTCATGTTCTTTCCGGCGGCGGTCACCGGCAAGGTCAGCACTCCGCCGGGGTCGCCAGATCGGGTGAGAAACTGTAAAATCCGGGCGGGAGGAGAGGCAAGCGGCCATGTCGATAGTGACCGAGGAGCTCACCACCGCTCAACTGATGAAACTGGCGGCGGACTACAACGCCCAGCGGGTCACGCTGACCGACGACGAGCGGGCCGAACTCGTGGCGCTCCTGAAGAAACGCGCCAGCGAAGAGCTGGAGCTGGGGCAGGAAATCGAATGTGAAACGGTAAGGGTGGTCCGCAGGGTCACCGGCGCGGTGGGGGTTTACTTCAAATCGTAAAAGACTCTAGCCTGGTTGGAACGGTTTTCGACGGCCGCTACGAGATCCAGTCGGTGATCGGCCAGGACGAGCTCGGCGTTGTCTACAAGGCAAAGCACCAGATGATGAATCACCTGGTGGCGCTCAAGATCCTCCGCCCGGATCTCGTCTCCGACACTGAAAGCGTTGAAAGATTCCGGCAGGAGCTTAAGCAGACAGTCGCCTCGGCGGCCGCCCGGGGGATCGTCATCCACGACTCCGGCGTATCCCTGCAAAACGAGCCGTATCTGGTCATGGATTACGTCCCGGGCCGGGGCAGCCAATCGGTCGACGAGTTGAACGCCGCCACCGGGTCGCTGGCAGCAGCGGAGGCGCGCGCGCTCAAGAGAAAGAAGCTTGCCAGGGCGTGGCCGGTGGTGGCACTGGTGGTGGTGATGCTGGTGCTTATCTGCGCGGCGGGTGCCTATAAATATGCGGATAGCCCAGCCGGGCGGGTGCTGCTGGCCGAGCTATCCCTCGACGCCCTCGCGCTGACCGGAAAGCGAAACGATGATCCGCAGCTATTATCCGCCCGAGAGCGGCTGGCGCTGGCGTATGCGCAGGACAACAGGCTGAAGGATGCCGGCGCGGTTTACTTGCAGATTAAGCCGCAGCTTATTGACAAATACGGCCCGGAGTCTAAAGAGGTGATGAACGCGCAAGCCTGCGTGATTGCCATGTACCGTCTCGAGGGCAACAATCAAGAAGCGAAGCGCCTGTATGGCGAGTTGAAGTCATCGGTCGACAATGAGGTCGGGATGACGGTCGACGATAGCGAGTCGTCGGAAAAGGCTGTCAGACTGTACGAGCCATTTGTGATGGCGACTTCCGTGGCGATGGGCGCGGATTCGCGGGAGGCAGGCAGCGCTCTCGTGCAATTGGGCTCCATCTATCAGGCGAACGGCCGGTATCCGCAGGCGGTCGAGACCTTGCTGCGAGCTTTGCCCATTAACGAAAGGGAGTACGGACCGAATAGCATGGAGGTCGGAAAGATATTCCTTGGTCTGGGGAGAGCGGCTGCTGCCCGGAATGCCGGCTTGGAGGCCTGTTCGAATTTCGAAAGGGCCATCCAGATTCTTAAGGCGCATAACCCGCAGGCTCGGTCAGATTTGCAGACCGCGGAGTCCGAGCTGGCCTGCGTGTATTGGTCGACCGGCAAACTCGAAAAGGCGGAGCCGCTCGTTGACGATGCCGTTGCCCTGGGTAAGTCGACGCTCTACGGCTACCCGTCCAGGTTGTACGAGTTGTTAATGAATGCCGGCGACTTCTACATGGACATCTCGAAACCTGCCCGCGCCGAGCCCTTGCTGCAGGAAGCGCTCGAGGTGGCCCAGTCCCGCTGGTATCGAGGTTCGGCGGAAGTGCAACATGCCGCCCTGTCGCTGGCGAGATGCTATTCCAGCCTGCACAAGTATAATCAAGCCGAGAAGCTGCTCGAGTCTTACCTGTCCATGGCAGGCTACGCCGCCCTCCAGTTGAAGTACGAGGTTCTGAGGGCGCTGGGCAACACGTACATGGAGGATCACAACTACCGCAAAGCAGAAGCCGCCCTGCGACTCGCCGTCTCCCTCTCCAAGCGCCTGTTCGCCTCCAACCCGCAGGAACAGGCCGGGGTCGTGGAGGACCTCAACAAATGCCTGACCCTGGAAGGCAAACCCTCCACATAACGCCACCGGCCACACCTGGCGCCACCGCCGGTGGCACTCGGTGACGCCGGCGTCCCGCCGGCATCTCCGCGCTAGCGACCCAACCCGGTAATCCGCCCGTAGACGCTCTTCGATTCCAGGACCCCATTAGCCTGAGCCCGGCGCCCGGGCCCGCCTGCCGCCTCGGGATATGTCGCCACCCGGGTCGGAGCCTCCAGCCGACCCGCCACCTGCTCAGCCGTCATCTGGCCCGCCACCGCCCGAGCCGTCCGGGCACCCTCCCTCACGGTAAGCAACCTGCCGTGAATCCCCTGATTCACCGTCCGGGCATGCTCGGGCTTTGGCTCCACTACGGTCGGCACGTGCACCGGCTTGACGTACCGCGGACCGCCGGAAACCTCCGTCGGCGCATGCACGTAGGCTGAGTTGCTGGTTTTCCCCGTCGATGGCGAAACCAGGGCCGGGCCTGCCGCCGGCGCCGCGATCGTCCGCATCCCCTGCAGGGTGGCCGTCATCGGCACCCAGTTGAAGTGCGCCAGGTTGGGATCGCGATCGATAAATTGCTGCTCCCACCCGGAGATCTTGACCTGACCGGTAGTAACCCGAATCGCCCGCACGCGGGGCGCATCCTGAGCCAGAGCAGCGCCGCCGGAAGATACAGCGAGCGCCGCCATTGCCGTAAGCAGAAGCATGAATACTTTCATATTGCGAACCAGTTAGTAAACCCAGGACATCGGTGCCTGGCACTGCGATGACGAGGAGACTAAATTATAAGCGTGAAATATCCGTGACATCAAGACTGGTTTTGCCAGACCATGTTCTGCGCTCCGGCGGAGTCGAGAAACTGCTGTTTGTACAGGCGGGAGTACAACCCGCTGCGAGCCAAAAGCTCCGAGTGGGTGCCGCTTTCGACGAGCCGTCCCTGGTCGATGACAAAGACTACGTTCGCCGCCAGAATCGTCGTCAGCCTGTGCGCGATCACCAGGCAGGTGCGCCCTTTCATCAGCTCGATCAGCGCCGACTGAACGAGCCTTTCATTCTCCGCGTCCAGGGAGCTGGTTGCCTCATCGAGGATGAGCAGCTTCGGGTCCTTGAGCAGCACGCGCGCGATGGCCAGGCGCTGGCGCTCGCCGCCGCTCAGCCTGTAGCCGCGCTCGCCGACGATTGTTTCATAACCGGCCGGCAGGCTGCTTATGAACTGATGAATGTGCGCCGCCTTCGCCGCGGCGATCAGATCCTCGTCGGTTGCCTCCGGCCGCGCGTAGCGCAGGTTGCTGGCGATCGTGTCGTGGAACAGATAGGTCTCCTGGCTGACGATGCCGATGTGGCTGCGCAAGGACGCAAGCCTGAGGTCGCGCACGTCGTGCCCGTCAATGAGCACCGCGCCGCTGTCGACGTCGTAGAACCGCGGCACCAGACTGCAAATTGTCGTCTTGCCCGCGCCGGACGGGCCGACGAAAGCCGCCATGTGCCCGGGCGCGATGCTCAAGCTGATGCCGTGGAGGATCTCCCGCTCTTTTGAGTACGAAAAATAAACGTTGTCAAACCGCACCTCCCCCCGAACTTCCAGCAGCTCGATCGCCCCTGGGCGCGCCTGCCCTTCCGGCTTCATATCCAGATATTCGAAAATCCGCTCGAAGACCGCCAGGGCGCTTATGAACTGCACCTGCACGCCGGCAAGCATCGAGGCCGGCGTGTAGAGGCGCGTCAGAAGGGTGACGAACGTCACCACGGTGCCCAGCGTGACGCCATGTTTGATGACAAGCCAGCCGCCAAGCAACCACACTGTCGCCGGACCGATCACGACCATCGCGTTCATGATCATGAGGAACCAGCGCCCGACCATCGCCAGCTCGACCTCCAGATCCATGAGGCTGCTGCCGGCGTCGTAAAACCGCTGCTTCTCGAACGCTTCGCGCACAAATGACTTGATGAGCAGAACCCCGGAGATTGACAAAGTTTCCTGCGTCAGCCCGCCCACCTCGTCCCTCTTCTCGCGGGTTCGCTTGCGCACGTCGTACATTCGCCGCCCCACAGGCCACAAAGGCCAGAGCATGGCCGGAATCAGCAGAACCGAAAGCAAAGCCAGGCGCCAGTCCAGAATCACGATCGTCACTATGACGGTCGCGATCGTGAAGAAGCTGCTCACGATCGCAACAAGCGTGCCGGTAATCACGTTGTCGATGCTGTCCACGTCGCTGGCGACGCGGTTGATAATCTCGCCGGTCTTCGTGCGGGTGAAAAACTCGAGCGGCATGCGGTGCAGGTGAGACACCAGGCTCGTGCGCATGTCGCGCATGATCCCCTCGCCGACAATTGAGTTCATGTATCCCTGATAAACTCCCACGAGACCGGCTGCAATCGCGGACAGGATCATGCCGCCCACGAAAAGGCACAGCAGCGCCATGTCGGCGTGTGGAATCGCCTTGTCGATGATCCACAGGGCAAACAGCGGCGGCAAAAGCCCGAGCAGGGAGACGGCCAGGATGCAGACCAGCACCTTAAGCTCCTGCTTCCAGTACGGGAGAAACAGGGCAGCTATGCGCCGCCACTGCACCGGCTTGTGCACCTGCGGCTTATTCGGGTCGAAGACATTGGACCACATCAAGTGGACCGGCGGGCCGCCACTGTGCATCTTTTCCAGCTGCTCCGGGGGAATGTGCGTTATGTGTCATTCTGACACGTTATTGCCCGGAGTTCGGAAATGCAAGGCCGCTCAGAAGCTGAAGCGGCTGCTGAAAAGAGGGCGAATGGTGCTGGTGCCCTGGAACTGGGTCACACCCGGCAGCCACATGTAGCCGCCGAGCCTGGGCGCAGAAAACGGGCCGTACGGCCGCCCCGGGAAACCCCGCCCAAAGCTGAGCCCCAGCCCCAGCACCGGAGGGCTCGCGCCGTAATACTGCGGAAGACAGGCCGTACCGGGGTAAGCGTAAGGCCGAGAGCCGTACGGGCGGTAAAAGGGCCCGGCGGGATAAAAGTAAGGCACGGAGCCGTACGGGTAATAGTAATAAGCGTAGGGAATCTCCTGCATAACGGTCGTCCGGCTGTAGAACGGCTGGACTGTGCCGGGTGAGCCGTTGTTGAGCAGCGGAATGATATTGCCGTACGGATCGACTTTTACCCCCAGGTTGCTGAAGTCCAGCTGCGGGTAATTTCGGCCGGGGCTCCTCGCCGGCGCGCCGTTGGTCCATTGCCCCGGGCTCGCCTGCGCGTGGGCCGGCCGGGCCGGCAGCACCTCCTGCATGAAGACATTGCCGCTTTCGTCGCGAATTGTCTGCCCTATCTGCCCGCCGGGACCGGAGCCGGCAAGCGCCGCCGGCTGCAGGCAAAGCCAGGCAAGCATCCACTCCAGTCTCATTCTTGCGCCGCCTCCTTCAGCGATGGACCGCTCGCGGGCTGGCGGCAGCGGCCGCCCCGCCCTTGTTGCCCATAAAGAGCACACCTTCGTCCTGCGTCGGCTTGTAGCCGGGCGGGATCTGCAGGTATTGCTGAGGAAAGGCGGCACGCCTGCATTCCACTGTGTTGAGAAACGTGTTGGTCAGGTTTTCTGCCGGATAGGTTCTCGTCATCTCCAGCGCAATGCCGATGCCGTTTGGAATTCCCAGGACTGCCGCGCACACGTCCTGTATGTTTAAGGCCAGCGGGATGTCGTTGGTTGTCCAGACGGTGTCGGTGTAAACCGGCGAGCCATGGCTGTCTTTGCCGACGATGGTGTATTTGGTCAGCTTCAGGCCCCACCTGGTGCTGGTTTCGCCTTTGGTTATTGTCATGTGGGCGCGATCCACCTTCAGTCCCCATTTGGCGATGAACTTGTCGTGTGGAATGTCCATATAAAGCTTTGTGGCCGGGTTATAGACGGTGACCGTGCCGTTGGCGCGGCAGATCGTGCAGAGATCCTGCGAGATCAGGTGGGCGAGCGCCGGCGTGACGTAGATGGTCTGACTGCCCCGGTAATTGCTTATGGCTCGTACGTACCACCCTTGAGGGGTTTGGCAAAAGCCTGGCAAAAGACACCCGAACGCGACAGCGGCTACCGCAAAGATTAAGCGTGTCAGCATTTTGCAGCCCTCTCAGTCCTGACAACCTGTCCAGGATGCCCAGGCCGGCCGGCCAAGGCCCTGTTCTCCCACGGTATCATTTTTTCAGGGGTCGACCGGGGTTGGACACCGCCCTCGCTAGGGCACAACTATGATCGCCTGGTGGTTTTTTTCGGAGCGCAGAAGGAGTTGACCGGCGAACACACCACGGAAGCATCGGACGACGCGCTACGCGATCCGCTGGTCGGCAGCCCGTTTGCCGAACGTTACCGGATCCTGGGTCGTATCGGTCAGGGCGGAATGAGCGTCGTTTACAAAGCCCGGCATGTTCTGATGAGGAAGCTGGTGGCGGTCAAAATGCTGCAGGCGCACCAGCTTGGCAGCGGCATTGCCGTCAGGCGCTTTCAGCAGGAGTCGCAGGCGGTAAGCGCCATGGATCACCCCAACATAGTACACGTCGACGACTTCGGGGTAAGCGACTCCGGACAGCCCTTTCTGGTTATGGATTTTCTGGAGGGGGCCTCGCTTGCCGATCTGATCGAGAAGGCGGGCTGCATCCCGGTCGACCGCGCCCTGCATATTTTCATCCAGGTGGCGGGTGCGCTGGCCCACGCGCACGACAGGGGCATAATTCACCGCGACCTGAAGCCGAGCAACATCATGCTCGTCAAGCACGACGCGGATGAGGATTTCGTCAAGATTGTGGATTTCGGCATCGCCAAGCTGCTGCCCCAGGAGGGCGAGGACTACCACAAGCTTACGCAGACGGGCGAGGTCTTCGGCAGCCCCCTTTATATGAGCCCGGAGCAGTGCACGGGAGTGGGGCTCGACGCCCGCTCCGACATCTATTCCCTGGGGTGCGTGATGTATGAGGCGCTGACCGGACAGCCTCCGCTCAAGGGCAGCACCCCTATCGCCACGATCAACATGCAGATGAGCGACATGCCGCCGCCGCTGGCCATACCCCGGTGCGACCCGCGCCTGGCCGCCCACCTGGATGCCGTGGTCTTCAAGGCGATGGACAAGGATCCAGCCAGGCGTTACCAGTCCATGTCTGAGCTGCGGCAGGATCTGCTGGAGATTCAGAGCAACGCCGCTGCCGGACACCTGAGCGCCCCGTTGAGGTCCAGGGCGTTCCAATGGGCCAGAAGGGGCGTCCTGTGGGCCCGCGCGCATCCGGTCAAGGTTATGCTGGCCGTTGCGCCCTTGCTGGCCTTGCTGGCGCTGATCCTCACCGCCGTGCTGGTGGTGGCGCCGCTGGTGGCGCCACTGCCGGTGGTGAAAACAGACATCGCCTGGAAAGATCCCAGCGTGCCGGCGAGAAGTGTTCCGCCCGACTTCGACGGCACGGAGCGCACTTTGCTCGATCTGCTGGAAAGGACGAAGGGGGCCAACGGCAGCCACTCGCCGGAGCTCATCTACCGCCTCGATATCGTGGCCAGGCTCTACGAGTCGGCCGGACTGTGGGAGAAAGCGGCCTTTTATTTTGGTTGGAAGCTGGATATAGAGGCGAAGCATGACGGCGAGGACAGCCAGCCATATGCCGACGATGCGCAGCGCTGGGCTGACTGCTACTTCAACGCCAACCGCTTCGATCTTGCCGCGAGGATGGTGCGCGCGTACGGCATGGCCATGAAAACTTATGGCCGTCTCTGGGGAACCACGCCTGGATCCGACATTTCGGTCCCGCATCTCATTTCCATATACAGTCGCCTGGGACAGGTTTTTGAGTTCGGGGGAAATCCCGGCCAGGCGGCGCTCTACCTCAATCATGCTGTGAGCCTCTGCAACAGCTCTCACAGCGACGTGCAGTGCCTGGTGGCCCTGTCTCACCTCGGTGACGTGCTGCGGAAGCTCTGCGATGTCGAACATTCCGACAGGGCTTATCAACTCGCCCTGGCCCAATGGTCGAAGGTCGAGGGCGGGGATTTCAATGCCGCTCTGTGCCGCTATCACCTGGGTCAGAACGCGGCGGGTCGAGGCAAGTTTGCTGAAGCTGTTTTGTATTATCAGAAGGCGCTGCCTGTCTTCGAAAGCACCTGGGGAGCGAACGATCCGCGGCTCTACGGCGTTCTTGCCGACTACTCCAATGCCCTGAAAAGAGATAATCGCTGGTTGGACGGGCTGTTGATGGCCAGCCGGGCCCGTCATCTCGTGCAGTCAGCCACTTGATAGCCGGCGCCGCCGGCATCGCGCCATGTCACAGGAGCACCAGGCATTCTCGCCGCGCGCAGGCAGCGCGGCACCGGATATGGTGCCGCGCCGCGGTTACCGGCCGCCGGCCTGCTTTTTAAGATTAGTCCTGTCTAAGAAAGGTAGCAACCTCTTGACATGCGGTGTACACTTTTGCAAGGACGCCGGGACCACCCGCACAGCCGGCAGGACGTACGTACTGGACGTTCTGCTTGATCGCTTGCCAGGAGTTACCACGATCGCCGGGGAGTCAACAGCTTGACAAGGGTGTCCGAGCAGGAATCTGCTTGGGTTGATCCGCCCGGGATTTGTTTGTAATATCAGGCCGGCCGTTGGGGGAGCTGGATGAGAGACCGATTTTTCAAAAGCAACCTGATCGTCCTGGGCGTGCTTGCGGGGCTGGCGGCACTGCCTGCGCAGGCCGGCGGCAACGATGCCGTGCGATCGGTGGACAATTTCCAGGTCGTGTCGAAGGCCTTGTGGCGTGGCGCCGCCCCTTCCGAGAAGGGGATGCACGAGCTCGCCCGGGGCGGCGTCAAGACCGTGGTCGATCTGCGCATGTCCAGGGGTGCCTCCGCCAAGGAGTCCGCCCTGGCCGGCCGGCTCGGCATCAACTACGTTCACTTGCCGATGGGCTACCTGACGCCTTCGGTGGAGAAGGTCAACCAATTTCTGCGGATCGTGATGAACCCGCAGAATCAGCCGGTTTACGTCCACTGCGCCCAGGGGGCCGACCGCACGGGGACGCTCGTGGGGATTTACCGCATGCTGGTTCAGGGCTGGTCCTTCGACAGGGTTTACGAGGAGATGCGCGGTCACCACTTCAAGCCGTGGCTGCTCGGGCTCAAGCACACGGTCGCGCAGTGGGAGCCGGCCGCCGGCCAGCCGGGGGCTTCCAAGGTGGCTGAGCACAGCGAGCCGTCACTCTGATTTGTTAACCTGCGTCTTGCTCTTTATGTCGGCCCAGAGGCTGTTCTCGTCGTAGGCGCCCGCCTCGTCCACGGCGCCGGCGTCGCGGGTGATCGTCTGCCGCTGGCTTTCGGCGGCGCGCATGCCCTGGTCCAGCTCATAGAGCTTGTAGAGCGGCTCGATGGATACTTTCAGGATCTGCAGGATATTGTTGATCTCCGAGCCGATCAGGTTGAGCGCGGACCTGGCCTGGGGCGTGGTTGCGTGCTGATCGATGTCGTCGGCCAGGCGGATCACCTTGTCCGTCTCCTGCACCAGCCTCGTCAGAAGCTGGAGGACGGAGATATCCTTTGTGCGACCGCCGCTGTCCTGCAACATCACCCAGCCCTCTCGAAATCTATTGTACCCGGGGCGAGCCTTGTTGACGCGTCCCGCGGCCATCTGGGATTATGGCCCCGGTTGCTTGATCCCGCAGAGCCAGCAAGCCGTCCAACCATGCCGCTCCTTGATATCCAGCACTTATCGGTCGTATTCGATACCGAGTCCGGGCAGGCTCGGGCTGTCGATGATCTGAGCATCAGCCTGGAGAAGGGCAGGGTTTTGGGGCTCGTGGGCGAGTCGGGGTGCGGTAAGTCAATCACCGCGCTGTCCATCTTGCGCCTGGTGCCCGCGCCCGGGCGCGTCACCGGCGGGCAGATCCTCTTCGACGGGCAGGACATCCGCGCGCTGCCCGAAGAACGCCTGCAGACAATCCGGGGCAACCAGGTGGCCCTTATTCCCCAGGACCCGATGACCTCGCTCAACCCGGTCTACACGATAGGGGATCAGATCATCGAGGCGATCGAGCTGCACCAGAAGGTCTCGCGCAGGGAGGCCCGCAAGCGGGCGATCGAGGTTCTCGACCGGGTGCGGATTCCTCAGGCAGCCGGCCGCGTCGATGACTACCCCCACCAGTTCTCCGGCGGCATGCGCCAGCGGGTGATGATCGCCATGGCGCTTTCCTGCAAGCCCAAGCTCCTCATTGCCGACGAGCCCACCACCGCCCTCGATGTCACCGTCCAGGCCCAAATTCTGGACCTGCTGCGTTCCATCCAGAAGGAGGAGGGGATGTCCATCCTGCTCATCACGCACGACCTGGGCGTGGTGGCCGAGATGTGCGACAGCGTGGCTGTGATGTACGCGGGGTCGGTGGTCGAGTACGCCGGCGTGCACGACCTCTTCAAGCGCCCGCGCATGCCCTACACGGTCGGGCTGCTCAACTCCATCCCCCGCCCGGACAGCGAGCGCCTGCGAGCTATCCCCGGGCAGCCGCCCGGCCTGGTCGATCTGCCGCCGGGATGCAGGTTTGCCGATCGCTGCCCGTTGGTAGAACCAAGATGCAGGCTGGCGGTGCCGCCCCTGGAGGAGAAGGCGCGCGGGCACTTCGCCCGCTGCGTGGTGGTGCCGGCGGAGACGGTGGCGGAAGGCAGCGGCTCCTCGGAGCGGTCGGGTTGATTCATACGGGAAAGGTAAGCGGCGGGCGATGAGATTATCAACGCGGGTGCCCTCGACATCACAGTTGCGAACTCTGGAGGCCGGCTGGATCGACTCCTGCCACCCGGACTGGGGGCTCGTGCTCATGGAGATCGCCGGGCGGCACGCCGCCGAGTGCGCGGCGGCCATGTGGCAGCAGGACACGGGCGGCGTCGTCGTTATCTGCGGGTCGGGCAACAACGGCGGCGACGGCATGGTGGTGGCGCGCTACCTGCATTTGTGGGGGATCCCGGTGGCCGTTTACGCGCTGCCCGCCCGGCAGAACAAGAGGTCCGGCGCGCGCTTGGAAGCCGCGGTCAATCGACAGGTGGTCGAGCGGCTGGGCGTCGAGCTGCTGCCGGTCGAGGAGGGCGGCCTCGGCCGGGTCGGCGAGGCGCTGGCCGGCGCCTCGCTGGTCGTCGACGCCCTTCTGGGAACCGGCATCGATCGCCCGGTGGAGGGGCTGGTGCGCTCGCTCATCGATATGGTCAACAACTGCGGCAAGCCGGTGCTGGCCGTGGACCTGCCCTCCGGCGTGCACTCGGACAGCGGTCAGGTGATGGGCTCGGCCGTGCGCGCTGACGCCACAGTCACCTTCGGGTACCTGAAGGCGGGGCTCCTCCAGTTCCCCGGCGCCGGGCTTTGCGGAAAGATCACGGTCGTCGATATCGGCCTGCCGACCTTCGATCAGTACAAGTTCCCCGGCGGCGACCGCCCGCAGTGGCGGATCACCACCGCCGGCTGGGTGCGCAGGCGCCTGCCCGACCGGCCGGAGGACGCGCACAAGGGCACCTTCGGCCACCTGCTTACGGTCGCCGGCAGCGCCGGCATGAGCGGTGCTTCGATCCTGGCCGGCAAGAGCGGCTTGCGGGCCGGCGCCGGGCTCTCCATACTCGCCACCCCGCGTTCGCTCATCCGCCAGCTGCCGCCCCAGGAGGTCATCTACCGGGGGATCGCCGAGACGGAGGCGGGCAGCATCGGCGAGGAGGCGGCCGCCGAGCTGGCAGGCGAGCAGCCGCAGTTCTCGGCCATGGTGCTCGGTCCCGGTCTTTCGCAAAACGCGGGCACGGTGAAGTTCGTGCACCGCTTCGTTCCGGCCATCGAGCTGCCCTGCGTGATCGACGCGGACGGGCTGAACGCCATGGGCGAGGCCGCCGCCGGGCTCCTCCGCAACGGGCGGCGCTTCGTGCTGACGCCGCATCCCAAGGAGCTGTCGCGGCTCATCGGCCTCACCGTCGCGGAGATCCAGGCCGACCGCCTGGGTTGCGCCCAGAAGGCTGCCGGGCGCTTCAACTGCGTGGTGGTGCTGAAGGGGGCGCGCACCGTGGTCGCCGGCCCCGAGGAGGCGGCGTTCATCAACCCGAGCGGCAACTCGGCCATGGCCACTGCCGGGTCGGGGGATGTTCTGTCCGGCGTCATCGGCGGCCTGCTCGCCCAGGGCATGCCGCCCCTGGCCGCCGCCGTCGCCGGCGTCTACATACACGGCGGCGCCGGCGATATGGCCGCCAACGCGATAGGCAGCGCCGGCATCGTCGCCGGCGACATCATGGCCTTTGTGCCCACGGTAATTTCGCAGCTGCGCTCCGGCGACTTCGAAGGTTCCCCTCTCGAAATCGATATTTTTGGCGGACAGCCCCGGTAGGCGGTACCGGCTGCGCGCACGCCGCCGGGCTTCAGCTTGTGGCCGGCTCGCCGATCTCGATGATACCGCCGGTGGCGTCGAAGGAGGCACGGATGCCCAGCGGCAGGGTCGCGCTCCGCTGCCCCTGCCCGACCGGCAGGCCGAAACAGCACGGCTTGCCGATCTTCTCCAGGAGATCGCCGAAAAGCTCCTCGATGGAAAGAAGGTTCAAGGAGCCCCGCGAGCCGCAGCCGGCAAACTGCCCGAAGGCCACCCCGCTTGCGCGGGCGAGCTGCCCGGAAAGATGGAGGGTGGTCAGCCAGCGATCGAGGATGTCCGTGCGCTCGTTCCGGTCCTCCAGAAAAAGGATCGCCTCCGTGAGATCGGGCTGGAACGGGGTGCCGAAAAGGGAGGTGAGCGCCGTCAGATTGCCGCCGAGAAGGGCACCGGCGGCGGTGCCGGGCACCGGCGTGTAGGGTTCCCGATCAGCGACCTCGCCGGCGCTCAGATCGGCGGCCGCGATCCGCTTGAGAGAACCCTTCTTCATCACGGCGTTGCGAAAGTGCTCGAAGGTGTATCTGCTGGCGATCTGATCCAGGTTGGGCCCGTGAAAGGTCACCAGATGCGATACCGCATGCACGGCGAGCAGCAGATGGCAGTTGTCGTCGCAGCCGGCGATGATCTTGGGCCGCCTCGCTATCGCCGCATAGTCGAGCCCGGAGATCAGGCGCAGCGATCCGTAACCGCCGGTGATGCAGAAGATCCCCGCAATCGAGTCGTCGGCCAGGAAGCCGTTGAGATCGGCGAGCCGCTGCTCATCGCTGCCGGCCATGCAGCCCTGGCTGGCAAGGACGTTGGTGCCGAGGACCGGCGCCAGCTCCAGCTCCTCGACCACCCGCAGGCAGCGTTTGAGAACCGCCGGGCTGGCCGGCCGCGAGGCGGGGCAGACCAGCCCGACGCGCTCCCCCGGGTGCAGGGCCGGGGGCTTGACCGGTCTGGCGACTTCGCGCCGGCTACGCTGTCGTGGCGCTTTCTTCAATCTTGAGCCTCACACGTCGATCCGACGCCTCCAGCGAGGCCATCACGCCGAGCGGGACGGTGAACTGGTCGTCGCCGTGTCCGAAGCGCATTCCGTAGACGACGGGAATGCCCAGCGATCCCAGCCTTTCTCTGATGACCGCCTCCACGCTGTAGCTGAGCGGCAGGGCGTTGCGCCCGCTTTCGCCGGGCTTGCACTTCACGCACTGGCCTACGAGGATGCCGGCGGCGTCGGCGAGCTTGCCGGCGATGAGGAGCTGGGTGAGCATGCGGTCGATGTTGTGCGGCTCCTCCTGCACGTCCTCGAGAAAGACCAGGCGACCCCTGGTCTGGATCTCGTAAGGCGTCCCCATTAGCTGGCGCACAAGCGTCATGCAGCCGCCGGTCAGGCGCCCGCGCGCCCTGCCGGCGGAAATCACCACCCGCGCCGGCGGGTGCTCCGGTTTCCAGGGCTTTTCCGGCTCCGGATCCGTGACCAGCCCCAGCGGCTTTGCCTGCATCAGCGCCTTCACGTAGTGGTGGTGGGTGTAGGCGCTCTTGTAAAAGGCCCCGGCCGTCGGGCCGTGGAAGGTGACAAGCCCGGTGCGCTGGTGGACGGCCAGGAGAAGGGCGGTGATGTCGCTGAAGCCGATCAGGATCTTGGGGTTGGCGGCGATGAGGTCGAAGTTCAGCGCCGGCAGCAGGCGAGCGCAGCCGTTGCCGCCGCGCACCGGCAGGACCGCCTTCACCTCCGGGTCGGCCCAGATGCTGTGCAGGTCCTCCAGGCGGGCCTCGTCGCGCCCGGCGTAGTCGCCCCACATGGACAGAACGTGCCTGCCGGTCTTATGTCTCAGACCGAGCCTGGCCAGCCACTTGTAGGTGAACTCCAGGTCGGCCGGCTCGAAGGGCGGCGTGGACGGCGCCACGATCCCCACCGTGTCGCCCTTCCTGAGCGCCGGCGGCTTGACGAGCCGGAAGGTGTCTGTGCGCCTTATCGCCACCGGTTGATATATTACAATATCGTGATCCTTGAGAGCGCCCCTGTCCGGAACGCACGAACATGCTCGAGATGCCAACACCATCGTCGGCGACCGATCCTGAGCCCTGCCTGTATTCGCAGGCCGAGCTCGAGTGGCAGCGCAAGGCCAGGGCGTTTGCCGAGGCGATCCCGGTGCCCGAGATCGTGGCCTGCGACCGGGAGAACACCTTCCGCCGCGATCTTTTCGAGGCGGCATGCCGGCAGGGCTTCGGCGCCCTGCCGTTTCCCGACACCTATGGCGGCGCCGGCGGCAGCTACGTGAGCTTTTGCCTGGTCAACGAGGAGTTCGGGCGCCGCTGCGTGCCGATCATGAGCTCGCTGGGCGTGCACATCCTCTGCCAGGAGCCTGTCTACCGCTTCGGCACCGAGGAGCAGAAGCGCAAGTACCTGGTTCCCTCCTCATCCGGCAAATATCTGGCCGCCTTCGGGCTCACCGAGCCGGGGGCCGGGTCGGACACGGCGGCCTTGAAAACCACGGCCAGGCTCGCCGGCGACCGGTACATCCTCAACGGCACGAAGGTATTTATCACCAGCGGCGGTGCCGCCGACTATTTCATCGTCATGGCCAGGCTCGAGGGCGCCGGGCCGGATGACGATCCCAACGGGGCCCGATCGATTACTGCTTTCATCGTCGAGCGCGGCTTCCCGGGCTTTGCCATCGGGCAGAAATTCGACCTGCTGGGCATGCGCGGCTACGCCACATGCGAGATCGTCTTCAACGACTGCCGGGTGCCGAAAGAGAACATCCTCGGGCAGCCCGGGGCCGGGCGCAAGGTGGCCCTTTCCAGCCTGGCCAAGGGGCGGGTGACCATCGCCGCGCAGTGCGTGGGCTGGGCGCAGGGCGCGCTCGATGGGGCGGTGCGCCATCTCAAGCAGGCCCATGACGCCGGACTGGTCGATGACAACCTGAACGGCCTGGCTTACCTGCTGGGCGAGCTGGGTATCCTGGTCGAGTCGGCGCGCGCGCTCACGCTGGCCGCCGCCCGGGCCATCGATCGCGGAGAGTCGGACTCCCTGCTGGCGGCCATGGCCAAGGTGCAGGCCTCCGATGCGGCCATGCGCGTGGCTTCGGAGGCGATCTCGATTGTCGGTCCTGACGGCGCCAACCCGGATCTGCTCCTGGAGCGGATTTTCCGGGACGCCAAGGCCGGGCCCATCTACGAGGGCACCAACCAGATCCAGCGCCTCTTGATCGCCCGCCAGCTTCTCAAGTAGGGCGCGCCAACAGGGAGCCTGTTTTTTGTCCAGCCAGCCACACGCTGTAAGCATCCGCCGCCTGCTCGCCCTGGTGCTCCTGTGCGCGCTGGCGGTCGCCTTCGGCGTCGCTGTCTGGCGGACCGCCGACTGGATCGACCGCGCCAAGCTGGTGCTCAGCGCCTTCATGTTCGCGGGCACGGCGGCCGGCCTGTTTGTTTTTTTCAAGCAGCGGGAGATCCACCAGACGCTCGTGCAGCTGGAGCTGGCTGCCGAGCGGCAGCGCGACGATGCCATGTTCGAGTGCACGGCGCTGCGCCAGCGGTTCTCCGCCCTGGGCGAGCGGCTGTCGCGCCGGCGCCGCGGCAATCGCAACCGCTTCAACCAGGAGCTCGTCCAGCATGCCGGCTCGGCGCTGATGCTGGTGATCGAGAGAGAGACTGGCTGGTTGAAGTGGACCTGGTGGGCGGCCAGGCTGGGCAAGAGCGCCTGGGACTACTTTGCGCGCCAATGAGAAGATTAGGAATTTCTCGGGCGCCGGCTGCCACGCGAGAGACTGGTCGATAATGAATCCTTATGATGTTTGACCGACAGACCGCCTTTGATTTGCAAGAGTACTTGACGAGCCGGCGCGCGCTCGTGGAGACGCGGCTTGCCGGCTACCTCGCCGGCGACGACCCGCCGCCGCTGTGGGAGGCCATGCGCTATTCGGTCCTCTCGGGCGGCAAGCGCCTGCGGGCCCTTCTCTGCCTTGCCGCCGCCGAGGCGGTGGGCGGCCAGGCCGCGGTCGAGCTTGCCCTGCCCTGCGCCTGCGCAATCGAGCTGGTGCACGCCTTCAGCTTGATTCACGACGACCTGCCGGCCATGGACAACGACGACTTCCGGCGCGGGCGCCCGACCAGCCACAAGGTCTTCGGGGAGGCGATGGCGATCCTGGCCGGCGATGCCCTTTTCGCGCTGGCCATGGAGATCGTCACCGCCAGGATGCCGCAGCAGATCGCCCCGCCGGTAGCCCTTTCCCTTGCCGGCGAGCTCGCCCGGGCTACCGGCTGCCTGGGCATGGTCGGCGGGCAGGTGGCGGACATGAGCCTTACCGGCCGGAAAGACAGCCAGCCCGAGCCGGTCGCCGAGCGGGCCCTCGAGCTCATGCATCGCCGTAAAACCGGTGCCCTCATCGGCTACTCCACATGGTCCGGTGCCCGCCTGGCAGGGGCCGGCGCCGAGCAGCTTTTCGCCATGTCGCGCTTCGGCGAGATCATCGGTCTGGCTTTCCAGATAGCCGACGATCTCCTGGATGTGGTAGGCGATCTCTCGCTTCTAGGCAAGACCCCCGGCAAGGACGAAGCCGCCGGCAAGGTAACCTGGGCCACCGTCTTCGGGGTCGACCGCTCGCGCGCCCGGCTTGCCGAGCTGGAGGCCGAGGGTCGGGAGCTGCTGTCGAGGTCAATCGTTGAGCCGCGCTCGCTGGTTATCCTGCGCTCGCTGCTCGAGTACTCTATTCACCGGTCGAGCTGACCGCAAGCGGCCGGGGCCGCAATGGGAAAAGATGGATCACGCACTGCACTCGATACTGCTGCTCGCCACCAATATTGGTGAGACCGCGGCCGGGCCGCCTGCCGAGCCTTCCCAGCGCGGCTGGCAGGTGGTGGCGGTCACCCTTCTCTGCAGCCTGCTGGCCCAGTCGGTCAAGATCGTCTCCAAGTTTATGCGCACCGGCAAGCTCGACCTGCGCATGATGGCCAAGACAGGCGGCATGCCCTCCAGCCACAGCTGCTGCACGGTGGGCATGGCTGTGTCCGTGGGACTCATTGAGGGATTCAGCTCGGTGTCTTTCGCGATCGCGCTCTGCCTGGCCTTCATCGTCATGTACGACGCCGCCGGCGTCCGGCGCACGGTGGGACTGCAGGCCAAAGTGCTCAACCAGATCATGGTCGAGCTTTTCTCCGATCACCCCCGGCTTTCGTCCGAGCGCATAAAAGAGTTCCTCGGTCATACCCCGTTCGAGGTCCTGGTCGGCGCCGCCTTGGGCGCCTTCATCGCCTGGCTCTTCAACCTCTGGGCCACGACCCTGGCATAACGCCCGGGCCGCGGTGAAACGGCAAATTCGGGGAAGCCGTCCGCAGCGGAACGGCTCGACGCGCGGCGGGGCAAGCTGGATGTCCGCCAGCAAGCAAGCCAGGATCCCCATCGCGCTTAGAAAATGTAATGCACCCAACACTTCTCCCCTTGTCTTGGTCGTGATCGTGCCTGGATTTCGATGGTTGTCATGCGCTCCAAAACCCGCGTAGCATGAGAAGAACGTAATACATGACTACTGATAAATTGTTGAGGAATTGCTATATAATCAAGACCTTGAAAAGGGTTGCCAGGGTCACTCCTCAAAGAAATCGCTCGTAGAGCGGAGTCTCAAAGGAGAGTAGGTTAGGGAGAGGCTTCTCTCCTTTAGCCTGATTCTGCACGTGGGCTGATCCCTGCGGCGTCGGGATTTACTCGGGCACTCTTGGCGGATGCGACTGGTGGAGTTAACGGCGGACGAGTCGCATCCGGGTATGGAGCTCGGCGAGCCGACGGCGGCGAAAAGCCCCGGCTGAGGAGCGTCGAGAGCCGCACAGGAGGCCAGGAAACCTTCGTGCTATAGCCAGCAGGCTCCACCGGCGGGGCGTAGTGGGAAGACAGCTAGAGATCACACCGTTCAAAGCAAGGATCGTCTTGCAATACCAGAAGGATCCCGTTCATTAGAAAAGGAGGAAAGGCAGGAAAGTTGACCAGGGCGAAAAACGCAAGTTGACCTGCTGCCGAAAGCTAAATGAATACAACGGTTCCAACAAACACCACCACCAAGACCACTTCGCCGCGTCGTTCGCGCTTCCCCGGCAAGGAGTCTGGCTCGGTCTCTTTCAATCTGACCGCGCTCGGCCGCCAATTGCTCAAGGAACAAGCTGCAGCCGCTGGTGTCTCAAATGGTGACTATGTGGAGATGCTCATTCGCGAGCGCGCGGGCCAGCCTCCTCTCCGGTTGCCGGCTGCTGCCAAGCAGACCGGGCCGAAGGGCGGCGCCAAATCGTATTTCTTCGGCAAGAACCGGGGAACGACGACGGCCGTGTGCGTAACGCCTATGGCCCACCGGCTGCTCGATGAGCAGGTTGCTGCGTCACGCATGAGCCGCGGTGACTACATCGAGTTCCTCCTTCGCGAGAAGGCCGGTCTCCTCGATGACCACCTGAAGACCGCCTTGCAGCAGGCTCTGGCCGCTCCGCAGGCGGCCTATGCCGTGCCCGCCCAGGCGGAGGCGCCCGTCGCCCCCGCGGTGCAGGCGCCGGTGACTAGCGACTGGTCCTCCGGATCCGGTTTCTAGAAAAACAGGCAACTCCTCCTTTTGGCTTCCCAGGCCCCGGCTTTTCTGCCGGGGCTTTTTCTTGCGCCATCGCCGCCGGCCGCCAGCCGCCAGCGGCCGGCCGCCAGCCGCCAGCCGCCGGCCGCATCCGCCATCCTTTCGCCTTGCTCGCCGCCCCGTGCCTGCTTCTGCCAGCTCCTTTTTGCCTGCTTGCCGCTTCCTGTCCGTTGCTACCAGTTTTTTTCGCCCTCGCCACCCCTGAGCGTTTCCACTGTCCTGGTGCCATGCCGGCCCGGCCTGCCTGGGGGCACGTGATTAAACTGTAACGTGGGCAATTTGCCGGCCGCGACGAGGGCTCCTCGAAACCCGCATCAGCTCACGCTTCCACGCGACCCATTGTTTCTTTCGCGGGTTGTCAATGTAACAAGTTAATCACCTGCCCCTGGGCGAAGAAATTGAGATGCCCACCCAGCCTCGCGCACTCATGAACCCGCGGCCTTTCGAGATCGCCATTGTTCCCCGGCCGGTCCGATTAGCGCCGCGCCTGACTAATGAACAGCGGAGAGCAGCGACGTCGGCGCCGGCGTGATAGGCTGGCTGGAGCTGGCCGTCATCATGTGCTCGGCGGCCTTGCTCTTTTGCGCCGTGTAGGAGAGGACAGCCTCCAGCTGTCCCAGGTAATTGGCGATGTACTGTGCGCGGAATCCCCGCTCAATGAATGCCTCCAGGCGCAGCCATTCCTTGACCGTGGCATGCAGGGCGGCAACCTGTTTGGCCGCCTCCTCGATTTCGGCGGCAGGTGTGTTTTCGCGGAAGCGGTGGAGATCCTTTTGCAGGGAGATGATCTGGGTGAGTACGTCGTTGGTGCTGGCCTGGTCGGAAAGTATGTGCTTTTGCGGGTCCTGGAGGTAGCGGTTGACCATGGCCGCGAAATCGTCGATCAAGATCCGGGCTGCCCGGATCGGATGAGACTGCGGTGTCATCAGCGTGGGCCGGCGATACGGCCCCGCTTTCAGCACGCTGCTCTTTTTGTCGTCGAGATGCGCGACAGCGAACATGGTGGTGCCCAGCGTGCCTATCACCCTGGAGGCGTCGAGCTGCTCCACGAGCCCGGCCGTGTCCAGCTGCCTGATTGATAATCCGGGGTAGACGAGCGCCCTGTCCGCCGACGCCTCTCGCACCGCGCCGGCCTTGGTCGCCAGCTCACCGGGGGTGGTGACATAGGTCATCGGGTTAAGCGTGTCCACCCAGCCGTTGGCGACCCAGGTTTCCCACTCCTGTTGTATGGCGCTCAGCCGCCAGCGGCGAGGCAGGGCGTAGACTGCCGCCGAGATCCGCAGTCCGGGCTTGAGGCGTTTGAGCGTGGTGGACACGTCCATCACGAACTCGTTGACCTGCTGTATTTTCCAGGCCTGCCAAACCTCGCGCGTGGTGTCATCGAGCCTGTCCAGCGACAGCCCGGTCTCCTTCTCGAAACGGGTGCGGCCCACCCAGTCGTAACCCATCTCCGTGCCCTTGCCGTTGAATGGATAGCGGATGTAGTCGTACTGGACTCCATCTACCGGATAATTCTGCACGATCTCCAGGAGCAGATCCTTGGCGTACTGCCTGGCTTCCGGGTTGGCTGGATCCAGCCAGAACTCCGGCTGCCTGGGCGGCAAAAGCGAACCGTTGGCCGACTCCAGCGCCCAGGTGAAGTCGTGCGTCGAGAGCACCGGTCCGGGATAATCAGGATCGCGACCGACGATCGGGTTGTGCTTGATGTTGCCGACGGCGAAGATCCAGACCCAGGCGTGGATCTCCATCCCCCGCTTGCGGGCCTCCTTGACGGCCTGCCCGAGCGGATCCCAGCCGGCCACGTCAGGGTTTTGCAGCGTCAGCCGGCTGGGGTACATGGCGAAGCCGGCGTTGTTCGTCTCGAAGTAGACCGTGTTCACCCCGGCTTTTTTCAAGCGATCGAATACCGCCGACAGTCCAGCCGGATTCTTGGCGGCGACGATCGTTCCCCGGTCCAGCCACACGCAGCGCGCCTCCACCGGCCTGACCGGCATCGACTGGGCAAAGGCCAGGGAGAAATCATGGCGCGCTCTGGACAGGTCCTCGTCCGCCTGATAGAAGCGCCGGCTGTGGTAGTCCTCGTGGAAAGCCTTCACGCGCGATACCGCCGAGTCGTAGTTTTCCTGGATCATCTTGAAGGGAACCGCCAGATCGGCCTGCCTGGCCGTCTTGATCGCCTCGTCGGTTTGCCGGGTCAGGACGTCGAGGTCCTGGCAGATCTGCTCGTACTCGGCGAAGCTTATCTGCACGGCCGCCTGCTGCGTCACGCCCGGCGAGAGATCCTCCATGGCCAGGGACAACAGCTGGGCGTTTGTGGAGATCTCTCCCTGCGGGCCGGGCGCCCAGGAGAAATAGATGCTGTTGTGCTGCCTGATGATCGCCGAGCCGAGCACGTGCCCGGATCCGTCCTGCCATTTGCCGCTCGCCTTTGCCGTTTCGGCGGCCACGACATCGGCGAAGACGGTGCCTACCGCGAAATCCTGCGTGAGCGGAAGCGGCTCCCTCTGCCAGAGAAGGCTCTCGCCTTCGGTCATCGTCGAGTGCTTCATGACCGTAACGCCGGCTGTCTGGATGATGGCCTGCGCCGCCTGGCTCGGCATGCCACCGCCGTCGGTGATGAGCAAAGTGCCACCGCCCTTGATGTATTCCGTCAGGGCATAGACGGCCTGCGGCGGCAGGTCCACCAGCATCGGCACCAGCACCACCTTGTAGCCGCTGAGCGGCGACTTGCCGCCGGCAAAGTCATCGTCAGCCAGCAGGTCGTAGCGCACGTTCGCCGACTCGAGCGTCTGCTTGAAAGCCAGCCAGTCGTCCTCATAGTTGCCCAGGTGCTGATCTTGAAAGGACTGGGCGCTGCGGTCGCTCTTTATCACCGCCAGCGGTGACGCCGCCTGCGCCGGCGGCGCGAACCAGGAGGTCAGCAAGAAAGCGGTCAAGAAGGCGAACCAGCCGGGAAGCCAGAACCTGAACACGTTTTCCATCCTCCGGCGGGTTGGCTTAGCGCACATATTTGGCCAGACGGTCCAGCTGCCGTTTGCTCTCCCGCTTGCTGATGGCCTCCCTCTTGTCGTAAAGATGCCGGCCGCGGGCGAGCGCGAGATCCACTTTAACCCAGTTTTGCCGGAAATACATCCTCAGGGGGATGATGGTTAAGCCCTTCTCTTGCATGCGTGACTTGATCTTCTGGATCTCTTTGCGGTGCATGAGCAGCCGGCGTTTGCGCAGCGGGTCATGGTTGAAGCGGTTGCCGAAGTCATAGGGCGAGATGTGGCAGTTGTAGAGCCAGAGCTGTCCGTCGTCGACCCGGGCGAAGCTGTCGGCCAGGTTGGCCTTGCCTGCCCGCATCGACTTCACCTCCGTGCCCAGAAGCTCGATTCCCGCCTGAAAGACCTCCAGCACCTCGTAGTCGTGCCGGGCGCGGCGGTTGTCGCAGATAACCTTCACCGGCGGCTTGTCCGCCGGCGCCTGCTCCCTCTTCTTTTCTGCCCTGACCATCTCGGTTCAAATGCCGGCCTGCGGCCGTCCTTCGCGTCTACTGCGCCCTGCATCCATTTTAGTGCGCCGGCGGCTTCCGCTTGCTGCCGCCTCCCGGTGGCCGGCGGTGTTAGAATTGTAACGAGGAGCTGACCGCATTGCGCCGAGAAGATCCATCGTTTGTGCCGGGTGAGCGCTCGATGATCAAGATCGAGCCGCTGTTCGCCACCGATTACGCCCAGGCGCGGGCCCTCATGCGCCTGGAGCCGGCCCCGGCCGCCGGCCACCCGGTGAGCCGGCGCTCGCTTTTCCTGCGCGGTCTGGCTTTCTGGCAGCACTGGCTGCCCGCCCAGCTGCATGTCGCCCCTTCCGTTTATGTGGCCAAGGAGGATGGCGTGGTGCTCGGGCTCATCGTCCTGCGCAGCACCGGAAAATCCAGGCTCTGCTGGCAGGTGGACCACCTGATCGTGCACCCGCACCATCGCGGGCGGGGCATCGCCCAGGAGCTTTTGCGCTACGTGTTCGCCCTCTTCGGAGGGCAGGGGGCAAGCCATTTCGTGGCCGAGGTCTCGGACCTCAATGCGGCGGCGCTCTCCCTTTACGGCTCCTGCGGCTTCCGGCGCTGCGCCAAGGTGGTGCACTATCAGCTCTCGCTCGAGGGCCCGGACGGCGGCGCCCGGGCCGGGGAGGCGGCGCCTTTCCGCCTGGCCAGACCGGGCGACCGGCAGGCGCTTTTCCAGCTCCACCAGGAGTCCCTGCCGCCCGACATCCGCATGATCGTCAATTACTGCCCGGAGGATTTCCAGGTAAGCGAGTTCAGGCTGGAGGGATCGCAGGCCCTGCGCCACCGGGTGATGAGGCGGCAGGGCTGGTTCTGGGTGGCCGAGGACGTGGGCAGGCGCGTGCTCACCGGGGCCGTGCGCGTCTCCGCCCACGACAGCGGCGATTACCGCCTGGAGCTGGCGATCCATCCCGGCTGGACGGAGATGGCCTTCGATCTGGTCGGCTTCAGCCTGCGCCAGCTCCGGCTGAGGGGTGAACCGGCGGTCGTCTCGGTGAAAGCCTTCGACTACCAGGCGAACCTGGCCCAGCAGCTGGAATCCCATGCCATGGAGCGGGTCGGCGACTTCAGCTTCCTGGCCCGCGAGCACTGGGTGCGCGCCAAGTATCCGAGAAAGGCCAAGCAGATAGCCATCCCGGCCATACCGAGCCCGGCGATCAACTTCCCCCTGGCCACGGATTGAGATGATGAAGTTATTGCAAAGTTGAAAGCAAACTTGCGCTCGACCTGATATCTTTTTTCTCTATGCGGGGCGGCTGCCCCTGGTTTGCGTTGCATGTTGACATCCTGTGCGCGGGCTGGGTATGATCGGTGGTTTGTCCCAAGCGGATGCTCGCAAGGAGTACGTCGGTGCCAACCATCAACCAAATGATTCGCCGGGAGCGCGAGAAGGTGACCTACAAAACCAAGTCGCCGGCGCTCAAGCAGTGCCCCCAGCGGCGCGGCGTCTGCACGCAGGTAAAGACGACCACGCCCAAGAAGCCGAATTCGGCCCTGCGGAAGATTGCTCGTGTCCGCCTGACCAACGGCATGGAAGTCACCGCCTACATCCCCGGCGTCGGGCACAACCTGCAGGAGCACTCGGTGGTGCTCGTGCGGGGCGGGCGGGTCAAGGACCTGCCGGGCGTTCGGTATCACATCGTCCGCGGCGCCCTGGATACGGCCGGGGTAAAAGACCGCATGCAGGGTCGCTCCAAGTACGGGGCCAAGAGGCCGAAGGCGGCGGCGAAGAAATAGTGCCCGCAGGCCAGACCGGGGAGGCGAGGAGCCTGCCCGGGTGGAGCGTGTTTACGAGCGGAACGCGAGCGGCGCGAGCCCGGAGCGTTTAAAAAGGAAAGGTCGGAGTCAATGCCAAGAAGAGCAGTAATCGCCAAGAGAGTCCCCCCGCCGGATCCGGTTCACAACAGCCAGCTGATCCAGCGTTTCGTGCACCGCATGATGCAGCGCGGCAAAAAGAGCACCGCCCAGCGCCTGCTCTACGATGCGCTCTCGCTGGTCAAGGACAGGACCAAGCAGGAGCCGATGGAGATCTTCAACAAGGCCGTGAAGAACGTGACCCCGCTGGTCGAGGTGAAGGCGCGCCGCGTCGGAGGCTCGACCTATCAGGTGCCGGTGGAGGTGAAGCAGCAGCGCGGCATGGCGCTGGCCACCGCCTGGATCATCGGCAACAGCCGCAAGCGTGCCGGCCGCACGTTCGCCGAGCGGCTCTCCGCCGAGCTCATCGATGCCTCGGCCGGGACCGGGGCCTCGGTGCGCAAGCGCGATGAGACGCACAAGATGGCCGAGGCCAACAAGGCGTTCGCTCATTATCGCTATTAAAAGGCACGGGCGCAGGCAGCGGCCCCCTGCGCGCTCGCTGCCTTCACGACCCAGCAGCCGCTGCCGGGAAATTTGACGATTTGTCTCAATTTCCCCCACAGGCTCTCCCCGGGGCCCATTACTGCTGGTAGTACATGCTACTTTACATCCCGGACCGGAACCGAACCAACATTGGAGCCCCTCGTGACCTCAACACTCAATCAACCCGACCAGAAAACCCAAACGAACCACAGACCGCAGACAGACAGGAACCCTCAAGATAGGAAGCCCACGAACGTGACCAGGACTGTTTCTCTCAGCGACATTCGCAACATGGGGATCGCCGCCCACATCGACGCCGGCAAGACGACGACGACCGAGCGCATCCTCTTCTACTCTGGATTGATTCACCGCGTGGGCGAGGTTCACGAAGGCACCACGGTCACCGACTGGATGGAGCAGGAGAAGGAGCGCGGCATCACGATCACGGCCGCCGCCATCTCCTCCAGGTGGAAGGGCAAGCACATCAACCTGATCGACACGCCCGGGCACGTCGACTTCACGGTGGAGGTAGAGCGCTCCATGCGCGTTCTCGACGGCGTGATCATCGTGTTGTGCGCGGTCGCCGGCGTGCAGCCGCAGACTCTCACGGTGTGGAAGCAGGCCAACCGCTACGAGGTGCCCCGCATGGTGCTGGTCAACAAGATGGACCGCCAGGGCGCGGACTTCTTCCGCGTGGCCAGGCAGCTGCGCGAGATGCTGCCCGGGCTGCACTCGACCTGGGCCAACGCGCATCCGATCCAGCTACCGATAGGCTCCGAGTCCGGATTCCGGGGCGTGATCGATCTTATCACCGGCAAGGCCTACCTTTACGAGGAGGACGATCCGCTCGGGCGCAGCATTCAAGAGGTGCCGATTCCCGGCGAGTACGCCGAGCAGGCCGAGGAGTACCGGCACAGGCTGGAGGAGGCGATTGTCGAGACCGACGACGACCTCATGCACAAGTACCTGGAAGGGGAGAAGATCTCGGTCGACGAGCTGAAGGCGGCGCTGCGGCGCGCGGTGTGCAACAACCTTATCATCCCGGTCCTCTGCGGCTCGGCCTTCAAGAACAAGGGCGTGCAGCTGATGCTGGATGCCATCGTCGACTACCTGCCCTCGCCGGTCGATGTCAAGTCGATCAAGGGGGTGCTGCCAGACGGCGAGGAGGCCGTGCGCCGCTGCGACGACGACGAGCCGTTCGCCGCGCTCGCCTTCAAGGTGATGAACGATCCCTTCGTCGGCAAGCTGACCTTCCTCCGCGTCTACAGCGGCAAGCTGACGGCCGGCTCCTACGTGCAGAACAGCACCAAGAACAAGCGGGAGCGCATAAGCCGCCTGGTCAGGCTGCAGGCCGACGAGCGCACCGACGTGCAGGAGGCCTACGCCGGCGACATCGTGGCCGCCGTCGGTCTCAAGGACACCTCCACCGGCGACACGCTCTGCGCTGATTCGGCGCCGATCATTCTCGAGTCGATGAACTTCCCCGATCCGGTGATCTCGGTGGCCATCGAGCCCAAGACCAAAGCTGACTCCGACAAGCTCGGCGTGGCTCTTGGCAGGCTCGATGAGGAGGACCCGACCTTCAAGGTCAAAGTGGACCCGGAGACCGGGCAGACGATCATCGCCGGCATGGGCGAGCTGCACCTGGAGATCATCGTCGACCGCCTGCTGCGCGAGTTCAAGGTGGAGGCCAACGTCGGCAAGCCGCAGGTTGCCTACCGCGAGACGGTGCGGCAGCACATCAAGCAGGAAGGCAAGTTCATCCGCCAGTCCGGTGGTCGCGGTCAGTACGGGCACGTGGTGCTGGAGATTGAGCCGCTGCCGCCCGGCGGCGGCTTCGAGTTCGTCAACAAGATCGTCGGCGGCGTCATTCCCAAGGAGTACATCCCGGCCGTCGAGAACGGGATCAAGGACGCCATGGCCGGCGGCGTGCTGGCCGGCTATCCGGTGATCGACACGCGGGTGACGCTGGTCTTCGGCTCCTACCACGAGGTCGACTCCTCGGAAATGGCCTTCCGGACGGCGGCCTCGATCGCCTTCAAGGAGGGATTCATGCGCGCCAAGCCGACCCTGCTCGAGCCTGTGATGCGGGTCGAGGTGGAGGTGCCCGAGGATTACATGGGCGACGTGATAGGCGACCTGTCCAGCCGGCGCGGCCGCGTCGAGGGCATGGAGACCATGGATCACCTCTCCAAGGTGCGCGCCCAGGTTCCGCTGGCCGAGATGTTCGGCTACGCCACCGACATCCGCAACAAGACCCGCGGACAGGGCACCTTCGTCATGGAGCCCTCGCACTACGAAGAGGTTCCCCCCAACATCGCCGAGGCGGTTATCCACCACAGCAAGACCAGGTAGCTGCTGTCAAGAATGTAGGATAATTTGAGGGCCATACCCCCTTATGGCCGGCTCGGGAGGAAGCTATGAAGTACCTGCACAGCGGTTACATCCTCTTCTGCGACAAAGCGGAGCACGAGGATGACGGGCGCGTGGACACCCGCGGGCTGTTCGATTTGTTTGTCGGCAAGAGCCTGCCGCTGCAGATGAACTGCGCCTGGGTGATCGGCTTCGGCACCCCCTACGAGCGGCGCCAGTACAAGGGGCTGGTGGTGCTTGAGGATCCGGACGGCAAAGAGGTCTTCAGCAAGGAGTTCAACGCCAACGATCCCAACGATCTCTTCAAGGGGCACTACATCATGCAGCCGAACATTACCCTCAACCGCGAGGGGCTGTGGACGGCCAAGGTGTTCCTGAAGAACTGGAAAGGCGAGGGCGTCTGGGACATCCAGCGGCAGTTCTGGGTGATGGTGGGCGGCGACGCCCCCCCCGACCCGTAAGCCCGCCTCCGCTGGCCGGGGCAAAGGACCGCCTCAACCCTGCCAGTCCACGTCGGCTGCCTGGGCCTCCGCGCGCAGGCGGAGCGTCTCCTGCGCGGCGACCAGCCGCTTCAGGCAGGCCGTGGTGCGCGAGTGAGCGGGGCCCAGCGCGCCGCGGAGCACGGCAAATGCCGCGCGCAGGCAGCTCTCCTCGGCCGCCGTCATTTTCCTTTCGGCGTAAACATCGGCGAGGGCTATGAGTGCGTAGCCCACCTCGGGATGCTCCCGCCCGAGCACGGCCTCCTTGAGCTCGGCAAGCCGCGTGTACGCGTCGGTGGCCTCCAGGTAGCGCCCCTGCTCGCGGAAGATCTCGGCGAGGGCGCTCGTAATCTCCAGCACCTCCGGCAGCTCACCGGCGTCGTTCGGGTCGAGCCCGGACAGCAACTCCTGATAGTGCCTTTCGGCCTCGGAGTCCCTGCCCTGCACCCGGCACATGAGCGCGATCTCCTTGCGGCAGGCGACGGCGGCGGGGTGATCGGCCGCCAGGCTGCCCTCGACGACGGCCAGGGCCTGCCGGTAGCCCTCCTCGGCCAGGGCGTGCTGGCACTGCACTGCCTGCTGCCGGGCTTGAGCCACAAGGCGCCAGACCAGCGCCGCCGGCTCTTCGCGGCCGCTTGTGCCGTTCGCCTCCGCCGCGCCGGCGGGCAGTCGCTGAAGATTGCCTGGACCCATCGTCCACCCCTCCCCTGCAATCTGTTAATGCCCAAACCGCACCCGGCGATCTACATCCCGCTTGCGAGCGGAGGGCTTTTTTAATAATTGCCCGGCCGGGGGGCGCCATGCCCTAAACGAAGGCCAGGCTGTCGAAGTTGCCGCCCAGGATCTGCCGGCTGTCGGCGCCCAGCCAGCGGTCGAGGATGGTGGCGTAGACGGTGCGGAAGTCGATCTTGAACTTGAGGTCGCCGGCATCCAGATCGGTCAGGCTGGGGTGGTCGCCGTAGACGCCGCCCTTGACCGGGCTGCCCAGGACAAAGACCGGGCCGGCCGTGCCGTGGTCGGTGCCCCTGCCGGCGTTCTCGGATACGCGGCGGCCGAACTCGGAAAAGCAGAGGACAATCACGTCGCGGTCGAGCTGGTGCGCCTCCAGGTCCTTTTGAAACGCGGCCAGACCGTCAGAAAGCTGCTTGAGCAGGGTGCCTTGCTTGCGCGACTGGTTGGCGTGGGTGTCGAAGCTGTCCAGCCCTATGCTGTAGATGCGGGAATTGACACCGCCGGCGATCATCTGGGCGATGAACTTCATGCCGTCCCCGAAGCTGTTGCCCGGGTAGGCGACGGTGCCCTTGTAGCTGCGCACCGACCTGGTGAGAAAGTCAGAGGCCTCCCGGGCATCGAGCCCCACCTTGCGCAGGAGGTCCACGTGCGGGCGCTGGAGATCGAAGCTGGAATAGATGTCGGTGAAGGCGGCCACCTGCGCGTTGCGGTCGTCGGCGTAGCGGGGATCGGTCCGGAAACGAAAGTCGGCGACGCCGGCCACCGAAGGCACGATCACCTTGCTTGCCGACAGCGTCTTGGGAAGCAGCGGGCCGGCGTTGACGGCCGGGAAAAGATGCTCCGCACCGCCGGCGGTGCCAGTATCGGCGAGATCCAGGTAACGCCCCAGCCAGCCCGTGTCTGCGATCCTGTCGGGCTGCGCGGTCTGCCAGATCTCCATGGAGCGAAAGTGGGAGCGGTTGGGATTGGGATAGCCCACAGCCTGGATGACGGCCAGCTTCCCCTGCTTGCAGAGGTCGGCGAATCCGGACATGCTCGGGTGCAGCCCGATCTGTCCGGTGAGCGGCAGCACCTGCTCCGGCTGTATGGCCAGTTGCGGGCGCGCCTGGTAATAGGCGCCCATGCCGCAGGGGATAACGGTATTGAGGCCGTCGTTGCCGCCGCCCATCTGAACGACGACAAGGATCCTCTCCTTGCCCCCGGCCCTGGGCGCGATGGAGGCTGCCTGCGCCGCCAGGGCGAAGATTTGGGGGCCGCTCAGCACGACGCCGAGAACCCCGAGTCCGCTGGTGAGGAAATTTCTGCGAGATACGTTCATGGGAAGCTCCGGATTGTGATGGACACTCAGGCGAGCTGATACGTCGGCAGGGTCATGATCAGGTGGACCAGCCCGCGCAGCTTGGCATCGAGGGTGGTGTCATCGGGAATTGCCGCCAGCGGGCGCCCGGCAAGATCGCTGGAGACGTAGGCGGTGAGCCGCTGGCGGGTTGACGGCGGCACGTCGCCCTCGACGAGCATGGAAAGGAAGTAGTCGACCATCTCCCCGGCGTCCTTGAGCCGCTGGCCGGCGGCAAGCTCGCTGGGGCTTATGTAGCCCTCCAGATCGTTGAACTTCTGCCCGGTGATGCGGGCGGCGAAGTTGAAGCGCTCCATCATGGTGTCGGTGGAGATCCAGGCCGGCCCGCCGTCCCAGCCCTTGACATTCGGCGGCTCGAAGAGGCTCTGTCCCATGCGGGCCATCACCGTGGGCAGGTCGCCGTCCAGGCGCGTCACCTGAAGCGTCTTCAGCGTGCCCACCACCAGCTCGGCCGGGCTCTTGACCTTGGCGTGATAGCACCTTTCGCTCATGAACTCCCGGCTGGTGAAGATCGTCTTCAGCACCGGCTTTATCTGGTAGCCGGTCTGCAGATAGGCGGCGGCCGCCCTGTCCACGAAGGCCGGGTCGGGGTCGTCAAGGGCGAAGAACTTGATGAGCTTGAGCGCCAGGTGCCTGGCCGTGGCCGGCTGGCGGGACAGGATCCTCACCACGTCGTCACCGTTGAGATCGCCCGAGACGCCGAGCAGGGTCTTGTCGCCGTAGTCGTGCTGGTTGCGGTTGAAGCGGAAGGCCGCGGGCGTCCGCTGCCAGCCCGTGAAGGCGCGCGCCGCCTGCTTCACGTCCTGCTCCGTGTAGTTGCCGATGCCCACGGTGAACAGCTCCATCACCTCGCGGGCATAGTTCTCGTTGGGCTTGCCTTTTTTGTTTTGCTGGTTGTCCAGCCAGACGATCATGGCAGGGTCCATGGAGATCCCCAGAAGCAGCTCCTGAAAGTTGCCGAGCGCGTGCTTGCGCATGAGCAGGTTCTGCATGTAGAGCGAGTAGGGCTCGCGCACCTTGGCGAAGGAGGTGGCGAAGTGCCCGTGCCAGAAAAGCGTCATCTTCTCTTCCAGCGGGCGCCGCGTGAAGGCCATGCGGTAGAGCCACCAGCGCTTCAGATCCTCGATGCGCGTGAAATCGAACTGCTGCTGGCCCACGAAATCCTCCAGCTGCGAGTTGTCCACCCGCTGTGGATTGAGCAGCTCCTCCAGCGCCCCCTCGTAACCGAGCGAGTCGTACCGGCTCATCTCCTCGGGCGTGGCGCCGAAGCCGCCGCGTCTCAACAGGTGGCCTATCCAGTTTCGTTCCGTGCTTGCAGTTAACATGATTCGCGACCCCAACTTCTGTTGGCTATCTTTCTTGTCCTTCCGGGGGCCTCGCCGGCCAGCGGCTTCACTCCGGCTGGTCGACTGCGACTCCGGGTAGCATGAGCTGCCCTTTGCGCATCTGCTCGAACTCCTGGAGCTGCTCGCCGGTCATCACCGCCTTCACCTGCTCCCAGACCGCCTGCCTTTTCATCCTCACCTCCGCTGCCAGCTCCTTCATGCGCGCCCGCGTCTCGTCGGGCGACATGGCTGCCGTGGCCCCGGCCGGCGATGGCCCGGCGGCATCAGCCTCCGGCGGCCAGGCCCCCTGGTCGGTCTCGGCGGCGCCCCTGCCCGCCAGCCTGCCGCTGGCGGCGGCGCCCTCGCCCGCCGCTGCCTGCCCGCGCCCGCTCAACTGGCGCTTGAGCGCGCGCAGCTGCCCTACCAGCGGCTCCAGCTCGTTGCGGGAGCTCAGGTAGATCTGGCGGATCTGCTTGCGCTGCTGCGGGGAAAGGGAGGGGATCATGCGCACCTGCTGCAGCGTGGGGATCTCGGCCCCGAGCGCCGCCTTGACGGCGCGCTGCTGCTTGCCCTCCACGAACCCGGGCGTGGCGCCTGCCTCCTCCGGCGGCGGGGCGAAGATGTTGCCGCCGGCCGGCGCTTCCTGCCTTTCGTCGGCAGCCGGCGCCGCCGGGGCGCTCGCTGCGGCGCCGGCCGCCAGCCAGATCGCGAAGGCGGCTGTCGCCAGGCAAAATCTCGTGCCTGCCGCCCGCCTTGTTGTAATTGCTCTTGTCATGGTGGTTGCCTGCCTTCCTTGTGCCTGCCTGCTGCGTTCGCATCGACCGCCTGCTTTAAAAACGACGGGAGCGCCCAAAAAGTTCAATTCCGCAGCTTAGAAATTGCTAATCGACGGCCGGCTCACATCAGGTCGGCGACCAGCACGGCGCCGTCCCAGTCAGGCTCCGGCGGCGTGCGGAGGAACCCGCGGACACGCTCCAGCATGATGGCGGCCGGACGGTCATCCGGCACCAGGCGCAAAAGGATGGTGGAGAACACGCGCTCCGCCTCGGCGAAATTGCGCTCCTCCATGGCCGCCAGCCCCTGCCGGTAAAGCGCTGCCGCCTCCTCCATGGCCCCGGGCAGCTTGCCTTTCGGGCAGAGCAGCTCGTAGATGTACTGGGGCTTGTCGCCCGCCTCGAGCTTGACCTTGTCCAGCTCCCGGATCTCGAAGTGCTCGGAGAGGATCTGCGACGTGCGCTCGGCCACAAGGCACCGCGTTCCATATTTCTTGTTCATGACCTCCAGCAGAAAGGCCAGATCGACGCACCTGCCGATGACACCATATTCGGTGTGCGACTCCGAGCCCATCCGCCCGCAGGAGGCCGGGCCGGTGGAGATGCCGCAGGAAAAGCTCAATGCCTGATTGGAGTTGATGCGCCCCTCCCGCTGCCAGGCGGCGGACAAGGACGCCAGCTGGCCGCCCGCGTCCAGGCAGCAGTCGGCGGCCAGGCGCGCCCCCGAGATCTCCGGAACGGGAAGCGGCGCCCCCCACACGGCCATCAGCCCGTGGTTCGAGACGCGGTTGACCAGCCCGTTGCGCTCGTGGACGCTTGCGGTCATGATGGCAACGCACTGGTCGAGCATGCGGATGGCCGCCTCCGGCGTCTTGTGCTCGATGAGAGGCGTCAGCCCCTGGAGCTGGAATGACAATGTGGTGACGACCGCCGTCTTTCCCTCGAGCCCCAGCTCGCCCAGCCGCCGGCGTTCGATCTCCTCGGCCAGCGCCTGCGGCACCAGGCTGCGAAAGATCCTGGTGTGCTTGCGCCGCTCGTGGACGAAGAAGAGGTTCTGGTCGGTGAGCACGAGCAGCAAGGCCGGAAACGCCACGCCCGCGGTCGGCACCACCACCGGTATCACGCAGCCCAGCCAGGCGAAGGCGGCGAAGGAAAGGGCCAGCCAGATCACCGAGAAGCAGACGACCGAAACCAGCATCCACCACGGCTTGCCCCGCAGCTGCTCCAGGATGCGGGCGGCAAGCAGGGCCACAAAAAAGACGATCAGGATCTGCTCCCACAGATCCGGCTCGGACAGCGGACGCCGGTTCAGGATGTTGGCGATTACATTGGCCTGCAGCTCCACCCCGGACATCGGGCTGGAAAAGCCGGCCGTGGGGGTGAGAAAGCTGTTGAACGGCAGCGCCTGCCGGTGCGGCAGCGCCCCCTGCGGCACCAGCTCCTCGGAAGCCGGGGAGTCCTGGTAGCCGACAAGGACGATCCTGCCGGAAAACGGGTTGGCCACGAAGTGCTTCTCCCAGTCCACCGCCCGCCAGAAGGGAATGGCGGTCACGCTGCCGGCCGGGCCCAGATAATTTATGCGGATGGTGTGTGGAAACCAGCCGCCGGCAAGTGCGAGCCGCTCCTGGCCGTCAACGACGGCCCGGGCCTTTTCCGCCTTCTCGCAAACGCGCAGGCCAAAGGAGTGATAGAAGATGCTCAGGTGTTTGAAGCTCTCCAAGACCAGCGGCGCCCGCCTGACCACCCCGTCCTCGTCCGGCTGCACATCCACGTTGCCGATCGAGCCGGCATCGGAGCCGAGTGCGGACACGAACTCCTCATAGGGGGTGCGATAGAAGTACTGCGTGCGGCCGTTGAAGAGATTGACCCGCACCTCCACGTTGTCAGCCAGCACCACGTTCTTCATCCGCCGGAACTCGTCGGCCAGCGCCCGGTCGTCGCCGTCGGCCGTTGTGCTCCAGGCGAGCGACATGCTGTCCGGCAACACCGCCTTCAGGCGCGGCGAGAGAGCCGCGCTGGCGCCGGCCGAGAGCGGCGACGGCCCGTCGAAGAGCAGATCGAAGGCCACGACCCGGGCCCCGGCTTCCCGCAGGCGCCGGCACAAAAGCGCGTACACCTGGCGCGGCCACGGCAGCGGCATCCCCAGCCGCCGCGCCGACTCGGAATCCACATTGACAAGGACCAGATCCGGCGCAGCCTGGCCGCCGCGCCCGCCCGCCAGCAGGGCGCGCCAGAGGAAGAACTGATCGGACAGGCGCAGCTCCTGACCGGACAGGAAATCATAAAGCAGCGGCGGTCGCCAGGTCAGGACCAGGCAGGCAAACACGGCCACGGCCAGGCAGATGGCCAGCGTCCTGGCCGAGAGGCTGCGGGCAACCGCCTTCCACCAGTGAGAGCTTGTCGTGTTGACGCTGGTCTGCAAGCCGGTAGCCCTGCCGGAACGAAATCACCAGCCATATGCCACGGCCAGGCGGCGGCTAACGGCTCGAGGTTGTCCGGGCAGGGCAAAAATTGGACGGTACTGGACTCGAACCAGTGACCCCCACTATGTCAAAGTGGTGCGCTACAATGCGCGCTTTTAAGGACCCAGCCCGCCAAAAATTCATCGGACCAGGGACAAAAAAATCACCGATTGGGCGATGGCAAATTGAACTTTTTCCGGCCGTCAGACGTATGTAGAGTAGATACCAAAGTTGGATTTTCGACTGACACTCGGAGGTGGCGGCGATGACGGACGACGTTCCGGCGCTTTTGCGCGCCGTTTTGGCCAAACTTGACGACAGGACACGCCTTGCCGGGGGACCCGGCTGCGCGACGCTTGGGGAAGTCTTCTCTGTCTACTGCGACCGACACGCGAGTCGACGCTGTAAGACATACCGGCAGATTCGCTCGAACTTCGAGCGCTACCTCGGCCACCTCCGCGACTTGTCGCTCGACATGCTGACCGCGGATCTCATTCAAGAGCTCCACGACTTCCTGGCGGACACCCGCGGCCGCGCGACCGCGAATCGGACGCTCGAACTGCTCCGAGCAATGCTCAATCGCGCGAAGCGCTGGCGCATCGTCAAGGGTGAGAATCCAGCGCTCGTCGTCGAACCGTTCAGGCTGTTCCCGCGCGAGCGTTTCCTCTCGGCCGACGAGCTCCCCAGGTTCATCGCGGCGGTCGACTCCGAGCGGAAGCAAGTCAATCGCGACTTCTTCAAGATGCTGCTTTTCACTGGGCAGCGCGTCAGCAACGTGATGGCGATGCGCTGGTCAGAGATAGATTTCGACTCGCGCCTCTGGCTCATCCCGGCGCCGGAGATGAAAAATAACCGCGTCGGCGTCGCTGTCCTCTGCGACGCGGCGATCGAGATACTGAAGCGCCGCAGGATTGGCGCGCGGACCGGCTGGGTATTCCCTGGCCGCACATTGCCGGGACGAATGGGCTATCCGTCCCGCGCCTGGGCGCGGATCCTCCGACGGTCCGGGCTGCAGAACTTCCGCGTACACGACCTGCGGCGGACGCATGCGAGCTGGATGATAAAGAGCGGCGCCAGCCTGCAGATTACCGGCAAGGCGCTCAATCACCGATCGTTGACGGCAACGCTCGTCTATGCGCGGCTTGACATGGACCCGGTCCGGGCCGCCGTCGAGAAAGGCGTCGCGGCAATGTTAGCGGCCGGCGGCCTATCTGGAGAGAATCGAGCGTACGAGCGCATCGCTGGCGTGCTCGCCGATCAGGCTTGATCCGAACTGGCTCGTCGGCAGCTCAACCGGAGCCGGCGCACTTCCCGCGAAGAACTCGACCCCGACATCGGGAGACAGTCCGAGCAACGCTTTCTCGTAAATGTGTCGCATCTCAAGCCTTCCCGGGCCCCTGGAGATGAACGAGATTTGTTCTGGCCCGCAAGAGATCTTTCTGATGACGCCGTCCTTTACCTCTATTTTGGTAACTTGCGCATCCTCACACAGGACGCCCAACTGAGTGATGCTAGGCGCAGAGATTGCGGAATAGATGGCATAGGAAGAGGAGCGCTCGCCGCGCGATTCCTCGACTGACGTAGCCCAGTTCTGGCTCACCCAGAGCTGGACCGCTTGCTGTCCTCGGCCGCCGAACGGGCGTCCCTGCCAGCCAATTCTGCGCCAGCCTGCCGCCTGCGCCCCGAGATTCGGCAACATCCGCTCATCGAATCTGGAGCCGGCGACCATCTGCACCGGCGCACTGCGGTCCACGGCGCCGGTCATCGGAAGCTCCACGTCTTGTTCGATCGTCGCCTTCAGCGGTGCCGAAAACGCTGGCTGCGAAGTCAGCAGATAGACAAAAATCGCCGACAAAAGCCCTTTTTTCATTGGCCGATCCCCCTTTCCCGACCATATCAGACGGCCGCCAGATCGTAAAGTTCCGGGTCAGACGGGCGGCGTGTTAGCCGGTCGGCCACCCTTGCGGCCGTTTTTTCGTGCCTTTTTAGCCTTCTTCGGAGACCTTTTGCACCCGTTAAGGCTGCCCAGAACGGAAGCGAACAGCGCAAAATATTCGTCCTCGGACACCTGATCGTTCTTCTCCCACCGTCCAGGCCATAGCTTGTCAGCAGCCTTTTTCAGCGCAGCAGCGACCGGCTGACCCGGCGTCGCTCGCCCGATGTCCTGAAAGCCGACCATATCGTTCCTCCTCGTGACACGCTACGTGAGAATAAGCCTTTCCGGCTAACCCAGGCGTTCGGTTTTTCGGCGATTTTTCGGACCTTCATTTTTCGCCCGTATCAATCGCGCGGTCAATATTACCAGCGTCGCGGCAGGCGTTGGGTTAAAAGTCCGCAAACCCAATAAGTACGTTCGTCCGGCCGCCCAAAAACTTTTGTTCCAGCCTCACTGGCCTGACTGACAGACAGGTTCCTATGGAAACCTGTCTGTCAGTCAGTGAGGCTGTCAGTCAGATAAGCCATAGATGAGGCTGGAATTTTGAGTAGCTGAAATGTACTGTGATTTGATGAGCCAAGATCTGATTAGCTTTAATAAGCGCTAACGCGGTCTGATCTTGATTAATGCGTCCGGCGCCAACTTGACAGTCACCGCCGGCGAGCCGCATAGACGGCCGCACGCCAACCACGTATACGCGCGGTTGGCGCGGATTTAATATCTCATTGCAAGGCTAATCGGTTATCGTGTTTATGACGGAGTCCCACATGCCGTTAAAGCCAAAGACCCCCTGCTGCTACCCCAACTGCCCGGCGCTCACCGATGACCGTTACTGTCCCCAACACGAACGAGATCGCAAGCGCCAGGCCGATGCGCGCAGGAAGGACGACCCCCTACGCAGGCTTTACGGTACTGCCCGGTGGAAGCGGCTCCGGTCGCAGGTGCTGCGAGAAGAGCCGCTCTGCCGGGACTGCCGTGCCGAAGGGCACGTCGAGGCATCGGCCGAAGTCGATCACATTGTCCCGGCCCGGCGCGGCGGCGGCTTCTTCGATCGCGCCAACCTCCAGGGGCTGTGCCATCCACACCACAGCCGTAAGACGGCGAGCGAAGACGGCGGCTTCGGCAATGATGCACCGAGACCCGAAAGCCGCGCCCCGTCGGGCCTTTTGCAGAAGGGATAGGGGTTCAATTTTCTGGAACCGGCAGCCCCAGCGCCGCGCGCCCAGCCAAAAAAATTTCCACGCGAAAAATCACGCGCGGTCTGTCGCCACCGTGCGCGGTGCCGCGTAACGTTCGAGCGAAATGGGATCACGAGGCCGCATTCCGAGAACCGCCAAAGAGGAAGCCAGGCGCGGAAACCCGCGCAGGCAGAAGCGAAGCGAGAACGCGCAGCCGAACGCGCTGGATGGTGACCATCTTGCCGAAAAACCGATAGAAACGGTCACGCCGGCGAAGCCGGACTGGCTAAGTAAGGACGCTTCCGCGCATTGGGACCGGCTTTTGCCCATAATGCTCGCGGCGGACATGGTCAGGGCCGTGGATGGTGACCTTCTCGCCGAGTATTGCGAGGAGCTGTCCATCGCAATCCGCTGCAGGAAGGTACTGAAGACGAAAGGAGCGACCATCCGGCACGCGAACGGCGCGCAGATGCCGCGCCCGGAGGTCAAACAAGGCCGCGACGCATGGAAACATGCGCTGAAGATGGCGTCGGAGCTCGGCTTGACACCGAGGGCCCGAAAGACTATGAGTATCAGCATCACCGCCGCGGAGCCGCAGAGTGATCAAACGTCCAGAAAGAAAGCTATTCTCGGCAGACGGCAAGCCGGTGAAGTGGCGGAGCTGGTGGCCGCCCGAAAACGCCGAGCTAACGCTCAGTGATTGCGAGCGGTTCTATTACGACCCGGAAGAAGGCAATCGCTGGGTCGACTGGTTCAGCGAATACCTCGTCCACGTGTCGGGGGACATGGCGGGGCGACCGCTCGTCCTGCTGCCGTACCTGCAGAACTTCACCCGCGAGCTCATGGGCTGGCGGTGCGTCAAGGACGACACGCGCCGTTACCTGACCGCGTTTCTATACGTGCCAAAGAAGAACGCGAAGACGCTCTGGGTCGCCGGGCTCGCGCTCGGGCTGATCGCCATCGACGGCGAGCCCGCAGCGGAAGTCTTCCAGCTCGCCGGCACCGAAGAGCAGGCGCGCATCGGCTACAAGATGGCCCAGGACCAGATCGAGGGCCGGCCGGAGATGATGGCGATGTTCCACAGCTGGCGCGACTACATCGAGCACCCGGAGAGCAACTCGGTCTTTCGCGCGCTGACGTCCAGCCCGAAGGGCAAGCACGGGCCGAGCGTCCACGCGGCGATTTTCGACGAGTTCCACGAGTTCGGCGACCGGGAGCTCGTGCGCGCGATGCGGAAGGGCATGGTTGCGAGGACGAGCCCGCTGCTGCTCTACACGACCACCGCCGGCCGCGACCCCGAGGGCCCCTGGTGGGAAGAGCACGAATACGCGACCGCCGTCGTGAAGGGCGACATCGACAACCCGCGCTACCTGGCGGACCTCTATGAGCCGGACCCGGGCGACAAGCCGACGGACCGGAAGGTCTGGGCGAAGGTCAACCCGGGCTATGGGCTCTCTGTCAACGAACAGATCCTCGAGCAGATATTCCGGGAGGCGGAGGGCCGTCCATCGGAGGAGGCGGATTTCTGTCGGTGGCATCTCAACATGCGCATGACCGGCGCGCAAGAGTACATCCGGACGGAGGAATGGGAGGCGTGCCTCGAGGACTTCACGCCTGAGTCGCTGAAGGGAGAGCCGTGCTTCGGCGGGCTCGACCTCGCCAGCGTCCGCGACATGAACTCGCTGTCGCTGGTCTTCCCGAAGTTGCTCGACGGAGCGATCGTCTACCGGCTGCTGCTGTACTATTGGGTCCCCCGTCTCACCGCCAAGGAGAAGGAGCTCGCCGGCTACAAGTACCCGAAGTGGATCGGGGACGGCCTGGTCCGCGCGACCGAGGGCAATGCTACCGACTACCGCCAGATCGAGGCAGACGTCGAGGAGATCCTGACCGAGTTCGACGTTCAGGAGCTTGCTTTTGACCGGATGTTCGCGAACGAGATGATCACCAACCTAACGGAGAAGTTCAAGGACGTGGTCTTCGTCGCGATCCCCAACACGATGACGGGGATTGGACCCGCGACCAAGCGCTTCCAGGAGCTCGTGCTCGGGAAGCAGGTCCGGCACAACGGCAATGCCGTGCTGACATGGAACGTGGGCAATGCGCTCGTGCTCAAGGACAACAAAGAGAATATGATGCTCTCGAAGAGCAAGAGCAAGGGCAAGATCGACGGACTGGCGGCGACGATCAACGCGCTGTCCCGCGCGATTCATTACGTCCCGAAGCCGAAGAGCGTCTACCAGGACCGAGGGCTCTTGATAATCTGACAATGTTTGACATTGCGGGCGTCTTGACCCACAATTAGGTCGAGCTCCCAGCCTACAAAGGGAGCTTTGTCTTTGCCTGGTCTCGTCGCTCGTGTCCGGACCGCGCTAAGGGGCCTTTTTGAGGGGCGGGATCACCCTTCGATGCCGTCGGGCATCCTCCTGAGTGCCCTCGGCGGCCGTCCCGCCTGGACCGGGCGCTGGATGTCCCCTGACGTCGCCCAGCAGTGCACGGCCGTCTATGCGTGCATCGGTGTCCTCGCCGAGTCTCTCGCGTCGCTCCCGCTGGTTCTCTACCGCCAAGAGGGAAACCGGAAGGTCAAGGCGATCGAACACCCGCTCTATAGCGTGTTGCACGATGGATGGAACTTCGAGCAGACCAGCTACGAAGCGCGCGAGATGCTTATGGGACATCTCTGCTTGCGCGGGAATGCCTACTGCCAGATCGTCCGCGATAACTATTTCCAGGTCTCGCAGCTCGTGCCGCTGCAGCCGGACTGGATGATCATAAAGCGGCAGCCGACCGGACAGCTGCTCTATGAGTACCGCAAGCCGAACGGCCTGCCGGTGAATTTTCAGCCCGGAGAGATCCTGCACCTGCGGCTCCGGTCCAACGACGGCATGCAGGGCATGAGTCCGATCACGCTGCAGCGCGAGACGGTCGCGTTGAACATGGCTTACACGGAGTTCGCCGCGAAGCTCTTCGGCAGCGGCGCGCGGCCTTCCGGGATACTCACATATCCGGGCGAGGTGACAAAGGACCAGGCGGACCGGATCAAAGAGTCCTGGAATCAAGCATATGGTGCCCTCGACAACGTCCATAAGGTCGCCGTGCTCGAGCAGGGGATGACCTGGCAGCAGATGCAGATTACGCCGGAAGACGCGCAGTATCTGGAGAGCCGCAAGTTCAGCCGGAGCGAGATCGCGAGCATCTACCGCGTCCCGCCGCACATGATCGGCGACCTCGAGCGCGCGACGCACAGCAACATCGAGCAGCAGGCGATCGACTTCGTCCAGAACACCATGCTGCCCTGGGTGATTCGGTGGGAGCAGACGCTTACGCGTGACCTCCTGACGCCGGCGGAGCGCCGGACCTATTTCCTCAAATTCAATCTGTCGGCGCTGCTCCGCGGCGACACCGCGACGCGATATCAGGCATATGTCCAGGCGAGGCAGAATGGCTGGCTGAACGCCAATGAGATCCGGGACCTGGAGGACATGGACCCGATCGACGGGCCAGCCGGCGAGGCGTACTGGATGCCGGTCAACGTCGTCGTCGCGGGCGATGCGCCAGGCGGGGTCGGCGCCGCGGATGCAGGCGACCCGAACGCCGGAGGCGCCGGCGGCGGGTCGCAATCCGGCAGTCCAAGAGCGGACAAGAAGGACGATGCCGACACGGCAGCTCGCGCCCTCGAGCCCGTCGTGCGTGACGTGTTCTTTCGGCTGCAGCGGCGCGGGCTCCTGGCGGTCCAGCGCAACCAGCCGGCCGAGACGCTTCTGACGGAGCTCGCCGAGTCGCTCGAGGAGTGGCTGGCACCCGCCGGCTCCGGGCTCGCCGGCGTGCTCGGGCTGCCGGAGGGCACGCCCGGGCGCGCCCTCCGGCAGCTTTCCGCCGAATATATGACGGCCGCGAGAATCGCGCTCAAGGACGGCGGCCCGACGGAGCTCGGGCGGCTCTTCGGGCTGGAGAGTGAGGCGTCCCGCTGGACGGAAAGGTTCACAGCTATTCTGGAGGAGATCCGAGATGGAAGAAAGAAAGGCGATCGCGCCGCATAAGACCGCCACGACCGACGGCGCATGGGACGGGCCGGAGGCGAAGGCGCGGCTCAAGCTCGACCAGGACGCCTCGTATTACCGCAAGGCGTTCGCCTGGCAGGACCCGGAAGGCGACCCGACCAAGAAGGGCAGCTACAAGTTCATCCACCACGAGGTCAGCTCCGCGGGTGACATCGGGGCGGCCAACCTCGAGGCCTGCTCGGCCGGCATCGCCATCCTGAACGGCGGCCGTGGCGGGACGAAGATACCGGACGCGGACCGCCAGGGCGTCTACGATCACCTGGCCAAGCACATCCGCGACGCGGGCAACGAGCCGCCCGAGCTCCGGTCGCTCGGCGACGCGTTCGATTATGACGGCATCCGCTACACGCACGGGCTCGAGCTGCGCGACCTGGTCGTCGACGACACGAAAAAGAAGCCCGTCATCAGCGGCTACGCGAGCGTGTTCAACAGCCTTTCCGACGACCTGGGCGGATTCCGCGAGCGGGTCAAGCCGGGCGCCTTCAACCGCGACATGACGCCCGATTCGGACGTGCGCGCTTTGCGCGACCACGAGCCGTCGATGATCCTGGGCAGGACGAAGGCCGGGACGCTCCGCCTGTCGACGAACAACAAGGGCCTCCTGGCGGAGATCGACCCTCCGGACACTACTGTCGGGCGCGACACCGTCGAGAGCATCAAGCGGGGCGATCTGGACGGCATGTCCTTCTCGTTCCGCGCGATGCGCGACGGCTGGAAGGTCGAGGACGGACAAAATATCCGAGAGCTACATGATGTGAAGCTCGGGGATGTCTCCGTGGTGACCTATCCGGCATACCCTGCCACCAGCGTCGGCATGCGGTCGCTCTTCCGCGAGCAAGGGCTGCAGGAGGAGAGCATCGCCGAGCTCTGCGCGGCGGCGGTCCGCCTCGAGCGCTCGCTTGAATTACAAGAGCGAGATATGCGGCTAATAGCCGAGTACCGCTCCGCACTATCTACAGTGCTACCCAAGGCGGCTATACATCGACTAGAGGAGGCTGCCAGCGCCATCAAGCGCGGGCGGTCAGTCGAGACCGTCCGCAGGCAGCTCTCACTTCTGGACATTTGACAAACCGGCGAGCCGGGGTTATAGTGCTGTCGAAAATTTAAGTGCGACGCACGCCCGTGATCCGTTGGTCAGGCCTCTGCGTCAAGCAGTGCACACCAGGCTGGTCCGTCGGCCACTGGCGAAGCTGAGAAAACCGTGATACCACGGTGCTCACAGCTTCGCTTTTTGCTTTAAGGAGTTGCGGGCACCGACCAAGGAGAAGAGTCGATGCCCATTACCGAACGAACTGCATGGATGCAGGAGCGCGGCGCGATTGTTAAGCAGCTCCGCGACCTGTGCGATAAGGTCTCGGCAGAAAAGAGAGACTACTCCGCCGAGGAACAGCAGCTCCACGACAGGCTGTTCGATCAGCAGGATGAGCTCCGCAAGAAGATCGAGCGGGACGAGAAGATCGAAGGTCTCGAGAAGGAAATTCGCAGCGTGGCCAAGCCGCCGGAGCACCGCGAACCGGAGCCAGGCAATGGCAATGAGACGCGGAAGCGCCCCGAGCAGACGGAAGAATACCGCGCGGCGTTTAATTCGTGGCTGCGCACCGGCGTGGCCCAGCCGATCCTGGAAGAGCGCGCCCTGCAGGCGGACGTTGCGACCGAAGGCGGCTATCTGGTCGCCCCGGAGCAGCTCGTCCGCGAGGTCATCAAGTTCGTGGACAACGAGGTCTTTATCCGCGGGCTGGCCAGGAAGTTCGAGGTGACCCAGGCCGTCTCGCTGGGGGCTCCGCAGTTGGACGCCGACCCGGACGATCCGACCTGGACGTCAGAACTGTCGACCGGCACGGAAGACTCTGCGATGTCGCTCGGCAAGCGCAACCTCTTCCCGCACCCATTGGCGAAGCGCATCAAGATATCGAACCGCTTGCTCAGGACGAGCGTTATCGATATCGAAGGGTTCGTCATGGAGCGTCTCGGGTATAAGTTCGGCATAGCGCAAGAAAAGGCGTTCATGACGGGCAGCGGCCCCGGACAACCGCAGGGCGTGTTCGTCGCCGATGAGAACGGCATCGACACCTCGCGCGACGTCAGCACCGGCAACAGCACGACCGCGGTCGGCGCGGACAACCTCTTTGAGGTCAAGTACAGCCTGAAGCCGCAGTATCACAAGAACGCGACCTGGGTCTTCCACCGCACGGGGATCAAGGACATTCTGAAGCTGAAGAATGGCGACGGCTCGTACCTCTGGCAGCCCGGGCTGCAACAAGGGCAGCCGGACCGCCTGCTCAATATGCCGTACGTCATGTCTGAGTACGCGCCGAGCACGTTCGCGACCGGCCAGTATGTGGGCATCCTGGGCGATTTCAGCTACTACTGGATAGTCGACTCGCTGAACATGCAGGTCCAGCGGCTCACCGAGCTCTACGCCGAGACGAACCAGACCGGCTTCATCGGCCGGATGGAAACGGACGGCGCTCCGGTGCTGGCGGAGGCCTTCGCTCGCGTCACGCTCGCGTAAGCACTCACCAAAGGAGAGAGAACCAATGATCAACTTGAGTGAAGACGTAAAGGTCGTGCGCGTTATGGACGCGGTCGCGGCCGGCACGTCGAACCAGACGGGAACGACCATCGACACGGCCGATTATGACGGCTGCATGTTCGTGGCCGCGTTCGGCACGCTGAGCGCAGGCGCGGTGACGTCGCTGAAGGCTCAGGGAGGCGCCAAATCGGATGGCTCCGATGCGGCCGACCTCGCCGGCACCAATACGGCGATCCCCCAGTCCGACTCGAACGGCTGCGTCCTGCTCGACATCTTCCGTCCGCAGCAGCGCTATCTGACGCCGGTTGTTCTGCGCGGGACCGGTAACGCGGTGATCGACGGCGTGTTCGCGATCCTCTACAGAGGGCGCAACAAGCCAGTGGCGCTCGACGCAACGGTCGCAGCGCGCACGGTGCTGGCATCGCCGGCGCCCGGCACGCCGTAAGGCGCGGGAAGCTAAAGGCGGGCCGGTAACCCCGGCCCGCCGAATCCCCACAAGGAGAGAGAAATGTCAGCAGACGCTACGTATCAAACCAAGAATTATGAGAAGCAGGGCGGCGACACCTGGGTCATCGGCGGCACGCTCGACATCGAAGGCGGCAAAATCGTCAACGCCGGCACGCAGGCGGGATCAGTGGCAACGGTGAGCGCCGCCAACTCGTTCAACGCCACATACAACAATGTGGAAGTCGAGAACGCCGTGAACGCGAACGCCACGGCGATCAACGCACTCATCGCCGCGTTGCAGGGCGTCGGGATACTGCCGTAAGGCGAGCACGGAGGAGGCGAACCATGAAGATCCGCATGCTCGCAACCGCCGCGAGTCCCGAAGGCGTCCTGGACGCCGGCAAGGTCTACGAACTGCCCCGCGACAAGGCCGAGGCGTTCATCCTCGCCCGCGCGGCCCGGCCGGCGGAAGCCGTGCCGATCAGGCTGGCGAAGGCAGTCGAGCTCGAGTCGGCGACGATCGAGCCGCCAGAGCGCACGACAAAGCCGGCTGCCGTCCGGCGGAGGGATAAGTGACCTACGTCGTCCAGACGAAGCCCTCAGCTGAGCCCTTGAGTCTCGCCGACGCAAAGGCTCACCTGCGCGTCACGTGGGACGACGAGGATACGCTCATCAGCGCCCTCACCGTCGCTGCCAGGGAATACGCCGAGACCTACACGCGCCGCAAGTTCATCACGCAAAAGTGGCGATTGTACCTCGACTATTTCCCGACCACGGGAACGCTGACCGGACTGGCGCCGAACGTCGTGCCGTTCATCGCCCAGGGCGTCGCCCCGGAGCTCGCATTCCGACAGCTCAGCTACGGCACGATCCACGTCGAAGACTCGCCGATCCAGTCGATCGACGCCATTCACTACCTTGACCTGAATGGGGTCGAGACGCTCCTCGATCCGAGCCAGTACATCGACGATCTGTCGCCGATTCATCGCCGCATCACGCCGAGCTACGGCACGAGCTGGCCGGCGGCCAGGCCGCAGATGAACGCGATCTGGGTCGACTACACGGTCGGCTATGGCGCGGACGGCTCGGCGGTCCCGTCCGGCATCCTCGCCGCCATGAAAATGCACGTCGGATCGCTTTACGCGTTCCGCGAGTCGATTGCCAGCGGCATCAGCGTCGCAGCGCTGCCTAAGCCGGCGTCGATCGACGCGTTGCTATGGAATCACCGGGCATGGAGCGCGTGACATGAGAGCCGGGATGCTCGACAGACGAATGACGCTCGATTCCCTCGTCAAAGGCAAGGGCCCGATGGGCGACGTGGAGGACCACTGGGTCACGCTCTCCGCCTCCGAGCCGGTGAACGTCAAGCCGATAGGCGGTCGCGAGCTCGTGACCGCCGGCGGCATCTTCACGGACTTCGACACCCGGTTTACGATGCGATTTCGCGACGACATCGCGATCGACACGACCTGCCGCATCACGTACAACGGCGACCAATACGACATTTTCTCCGTCGCGGAGATTGGCCGGCGCGAAGGGCTCGAGATATTGGCCAAGCGCAGGACCGAAGGAGTTGAGCTCGGCGGATGACGATCACTAGAGTACAAGTGAGCGGGCTCAAGGAGCTGAATGAGAAGCTGAAGCTCATTCCGGAGAAGGTCGGGCTCGACATCATCAAGGATTCCGTCATGGAAGGCGCGACTATCCTCTCGGATGCCATGGCCGCCACGACGGCCTTCCACGACCGGACCGGGACGCTCCGGAGCATGATCAAGGCGAAGCCGCAGAAGGCGCGGAGATATCAGGCCGTGGTCAATGCCGGCGTCGTCGCGCCCAGGACGCGGGTGCAACGCGAGACGCTTAAGCGCCTGATCAAGAAGCTCAAGGGCCATGTCCCGGACGCGGCCCAGAAGCAGCAGGACGCGTTCTACTGGCGGTTCCTCGAGTACGGGACTTCCCGCATGCCGCCGCATGCCTTCATCCGGCCCGCGTTCGACGCGAACAAGGACGCAGTCGTCGAGAAGGTCAAGGAGGCCATTTCCGCGCGACTCGACGACCTCCTGGAGGGCATGGCAGTATGAGCCTCGAGAGCGGACTGTATCAATACCTTTCCAATCATCCGGACGTCTATTCGCAGGTCCAGGGGCGTGTCTTCTGCGGCAACATGGGTGATGATCCGCAGCTTCCGGCGATCAAGTTCGACCTCATCTCCGAGCAGTCGGAGCATTCGATGGAGGGCCCGGCAGGGATCGCGCCGGCGCGCGTCCAGGTCGACTGCTACGCCACGGAGCGGAGCGCCTTGCGTCCGATCCAGGAATCGGTCCGGCTCGCGCTCGACGGATTCACCGGGCTCATGGACGACACAACCATCCAACACATTCTTCTGTCCAACGCCATGCCCGCATTCGAGGAAGAGCCGCGGATCTGGGCGCTCACCATGGACTTCGAGCTCATGTACACGCAGTCAACGCATTAAAGGAGACGCCAATGCCACGCACCGCACTCACCGCCACCAAATTGTTCAATGTCTACTCAGGGACGCCGGCCTCCGACGCGCTCGACGTCCAGGGCCTGCTCACCGCGCTGGACAATACCAACGGCAACTCCTTCCCGTGCACGGGCGAGGAGATACTGCTGATTCAGAACAGCGACGTGTCGGCGCACACAGTCACGATTCATTCCGTCCCGGACAGCGAGGGCAGGACGGGCGACATCACGGCATATAACCTCGAGGCCGGCGACATTGCTATGGTCGAGATCCCGCGCACGGGCTTTATCCAGTCCGACGGGACCGTGTACATCGACGCGAACTCGAACCTCGTCAAGGTCGCGGTCCTGCGCAAGGTTCAGTAATCCCCGCGATCAACTCAGAAGGAGAACGTAAATGACAACTAACGCACTTTCCGCATTCGGCACGCTGCTGAAGCGCGGCGACGGCGGCAGCCCTGAGAGCTTCACGACCATCGCGGAGATCACGCAGGGCAGCGGTCCGGCCGCCAAAAACACGCTGGCCGACGCGACCACGATGGACAGCCCGTCGCGGGCCCTCCAGTACATCGCGACGGTCCTGGACAGCGGCAAGGTCTCGGCGGACATCCTGTTCAAGCCGACGGATACTACACATGCCGATCTGCTCGCGGACCAGGACGCGGGCACGTTGAGGAACTTCCAGCTCGCGCTGCCGAGCGGGAAGACGTACTCGTTCGCGGCACTGGTTGAAGGGCTCTCGCCGGCGTGGAAGGTGGGCGACCTGCTCAAGGCGACGCTCTCGCTGCAGATCAGCGGGGACGTGACCAGGTCGTAACGCAGGATCTAATCCAAGGAGGCAAACATGGAAAAGATCGAAGAGAAAACGGGCGCGGTCGCCTGCGCGGCAGACATCCTCGGCATCGAGGACGCGATCGTCCAGGCGGTCGAGGTCCCGGAATGGGGTGGCAAGACGGTGTTTGTTCGGAGCATGTCCGGCAAGGATCGCGATGCCTTCGAGATGGCGCACGTTCAGCTGAAGGACGATGCGCGCGTCAACTACCGCGCGCGGCTGCTCGTTCTGGCGATCACGGACGCCGACGGTAAGCGGATCTTCGATGACCGGCCCGAGACCGTCGAGGCGCTGGGCAAGAAGAACGCCGCCGCGCTGGGCCGGCTCTGGAAGGTCGCGGCGAAGCTCAACGGCATGCTTGACGAGGAGCAGGAGAACATACGAAAAAACTCCGGGTCCGACCAGAGCGCCGCTTCTGGTTCAGACTCTGCCTCGCCCTCGGCATCCCCACCGTCGAGCGAGCCCAGCAGCTGATCAGCGCCCGCCAATTCGCCGAATGGTGGGCCTACTTCCAGCTCGAGCCATTCGGCGAAGTCCGCGGGGACCTGCAAGCAGGCATGATCGCCGCGGCGATGGGGAGCGGAAAGAAACTGCGGGACTACATTCTGGACGATGACCCACACAGGGAGGAGCGACTGGCAAAAGAAGCGGCGGAGAACCTCGAGGCGCAGCTCGACGCGTTTATAGCCTCGAAAGCGGGAGAGCAGGATGGCAACAATCGGTGAGATAGTCGTCAGGGTCGCGGCCGACACCGCGCAGTTCCAGACCGACATGGACCGGGCCTCTCGCATCGCCGCCAAGTCCGTCGACGACATCGCCAACAAGGTGCAGAAGCTGCAGGATCTCTTCGTCGGGATCGGCGGCTTCATGGCCTTTGACCGCATCATAGAAGAGGCCGCGAATGCTGAGGAAGCAATGTCGCAACTCGCCGCCGGCGTCAAGTCGACAGGCGAGGCGGCCGGCTTCTCCGCGCAGCAGCTCTCCGACATGGCGGAATCGTTCTCCCGGGTGACCAACTACACGAAGGAGACCGTGCAGTCCGCCGAGGCGGTGCTTCTCACGTTCACGAAGATCCACGGCGACACGTTCCCGCGTGCGACAAAGGCGGCCGCGGACCTGGCGACGCGCATGGGGATGGACCTGCCGGCCGCGGCGAAGCTCGTCGGGCGCGCCCTCGAGGACCCCGCCAAGGGCATGACGGCGCTGACCCGTGCCGGCATCGTCCTGTCGTCCGGGCAGAAGGAGCTGATCAAGAGCTTTGAGGGTTCCGGGCAGATGGCAAAGGCCCAGGACGTTATTCTCACGTCGCTCGAGCACAGCCTGGGGGGCGCTGCAGAAGCCGCCCATAACACGCTGGGCGGCGCGCTCAAGGACCTAAAGGAGAGCTTCGCCGACCTGCTGCGGGATGTGGGTGAGTCGCAGTCCGACGGCATCCGAGGCGCGCTCGAGGGGCTCTCTGGCGCTTTCGACTTCGTCCGGACGCACGCCAAGGAGGTCTCGGACGGCCTGCTCGGGATCGCCGCGGCGAGCGCGGTCCTGGCGGCCGCCCAGATGCCGCGCATCTTCGAGCAGATCGCCGGCTCCGCAACGGCTGCCTTCGCCGCGTTCGCCGCCGGCGGCCCTCCTGCCTGGGTCGCTGCCGGCATCGCGGTGGCTGTGGGCGCGCTCGTCATGTTCAAGGACACGATGGTCGACGTCGGCGGCCAGCAGGCGACGCTCGGCTCGATCGTCCAGGCGACCTGGGAGGAGATCCAGTCAGTCTTCGAGCAGGTCACCGCGGCCGTCGTGCCTTATGTCCAGGCGATGGCCGAGTCAATAGGCGGGTTCTTCGGCAAGAATCTCCCGGACTTCGTCTCACTGGGGAAAGAGCTGCTCGCGACCTGGCTCGATGCCGTCCTCAATGACGTGAACTTGGTCATCTCGGCTTTCTCGGGACTGGGCGCGTTCCTGTCGACCTTCTGGCAGACTCACGACGTCGGCCACGCGTTCGCAGCCGCGACGCAGGCGTTCAGCGAGTCGATGTCGACCGGCTTCGTCGAGAAGGTGACGTCTGGCATGGATGCCGCCGGCAAGGAGATCATGGCGCGCGCGGCGCAGATAACGCAGCAGCTCCAGGAGCAGGCGAAGCAGGCCAAGGCCGCGATGTCGTCCGGCGGGTCGTTCGGCGCGATTGCCGATCAGGACGGACAGGCGGCGGACAAGGCCGCGGACAAGATCCAGAAGTACCTCGACAAACTCAAGGACTCGATGACCGTCCTGCAGCTCGAGGCGCAGGGGCACAAGGACCGGATCCCGCTTCTCCAGGCGGAGCAGCAGCTCGAGCAGCAGACCGGCGAGAGCGTCGATGCCCTCACCAAAAAATACCCCGGGCTCATCCAATCACTGAAGGACCTGATCGCGCAGCAAGAGAAGCTGAAGGCGACGATCAAGGTCAACGACGAAATAAACCGCCTTCAGAGAGAGATTGATCTCGAGAAGCAGAAGCAGACGCTCATAAGGCAGGGGCGAGAGGACGAGATCCCGGGCCTTCAGACGATATCGAAGCTGCAGAGCGATGGGATAAACCTCACGGCTGCGCAGAAGGAGAAAATCCTCGACCTGACCGCGGTGCTTGCGGCGCAGACGAAGCAGACGAATGACCTGAAGACCGCGGAGGAGAACCTCAAGAAGCAGCGCGACGCGACGGACAAGTACCTGAAGCAGCTCGACGAGGAGAACCAGAAGAAGCAAGAGCAGCTGACGCTAACGAAGTCGCAGCTCGAGGTTCAACAGGCCCTGGACAAGGCGCGGCGAGAGAACCCGAACCTGACGGATGAGCAGGCTGGCGCCATCATAAGCAAAGTCGGGCAGGGGCAGCAGCTAGATCAGCTCAGCCGATCGAAGAGCTATCTCGACAACCTCCAGGCGCAGACGCGCCAGCTCGAGCAGCAAGCGCAGATCGGCCAGCTGATCGCCCAGGGCGACAAGCAAGGAGCGGACCTGGCGAAGATGCGCTTCGACTACTTGAAGGAGATCAATAAGGGACTGAGCGACCAGGACCCGCTATACCGCGACCAGCTCCTCCCGGACGAGGAGCAAATGCTGGAATATTACAGCCAGCAACAGTCCGCGGCGCAGCAGCAGCTTGACGATCAGAAGAAGGCGCAAGATGTCATAAACGGGCTGAAGGACAAGACCTCGGAGTGGGCGGGAAAGCAGCAGGAGCTGAACGATCTGTTCCAGAAGGGGCTTCTCACCGTCGAGCAGTACAGGCAGGCGTGGCTGCAGGCGGACCCGGCCATGCAGCAGGTCAAGCAGACCGCGGACCAGATCGCCGGCGCCTTCACGAACGCATTCGACAAGGTAATCCAGAAGGGCGGCAACTTTAAGGACGCCATGAAGGGGCTGGCGAAAGACGTGCTGGGCATCTTTGAGAAGAACCTGATCGAAAAACCGCTGCAGCAGGGAATATCCAGCTTGCTGCAGATGCCGTTCAAGTACCTGCTCGGCCCGCGGATCCCGCAAGGCGCTGGGCAGGGCTACGGCGGCGGCTTCGGGCAGCCGTCGGGGTGGCCGTTCTCGGGCGGTGGTCAAGGAGGCGGCCAGAGGGGCTTCCTGGGCCCGCTGTCCGTTCCGGCTGCAGGCCGCCCTGGCGGCGCAGGATTCCAGCCGATCGGAAACACGAACCCGATGAACCTGGGCGGCCCGGTCACATCGACCGGCAATGTCACATACTCAGGAACGTCTTACTTTAACGGCCCGATCGATCTCGCTGGCACGCTTAAGGGCCCGATGTTTGTCGACGGCGACCTGATGATCGAGAAGGACGCCTACTTCAACGGCAACGCGGAATACTTCGGCAACATCACATACAGCGGCCCGGTGAACTTCACCGGCGGCGTGAACGGTCTCTGCTGCGGCAGCGGCGCCAGCCCTCAGAGCTTCCCGAGTATGCCGGCGGGCGTTCCACCGGCCGGCTACCCCGGACCCAGTGGCGGCCTGCCCACCGGCGGCGGTGGCTTCGGGCCGCCACTGGCCGGGGAAATTTTCAACGGCATCAGTTACGGCATGCCCTGGACTGACTTCAACGGGCAGGATCTCTTCGGCGGCGTCGGCCCGTCGACGCCCGGGCTCACGAGCTGGGCCGGCAGCGCGCCAACTCTTCCGAGCCTGCAAGGGGCCGCCCTGGGCGGCGGCTATCCCTACGATCTAAGCCAGTTCAGTGCCGGAGGACCCGGCGGCGGCAGCCAATCGCAGCCGATTCCCGTCTACGGCATGCCCGGCGTCTTCGTCAAGGATGTCCTCGGACCCAACTCGGCGATACCGTATCAGACCTACAGCTTCGGCGGATATGCGCCGCCTCCCGGCTTCGGCCAGGGAATGCCGGTCTTTCCGCCGATGATCGGCTCGCCATATCTGCCGGAATCGCCTCCGCCGGCGGAGTGGCAGCCGTTCAATTCGTACACGCCATTCAGCACGCCGAACTCTGCGCCGCCTGCTGGTAGCGGCTGGAACGGCGTCACCTATTACGGCGACAATTCGCTGCCGGCGACGCCCTTCGGACAGGGCGGCAGCGTGCCCGTCTCGCTTCCCTGGTCTCCGGCTGACGGCTCGGACTATGCATCGCAGATCAATTACGGTACGCCGTACGGCGGGTGGATGAACCAGCGCTCCGGAGGCGACTATTACGCTGGATTCCCAGGACCGGCCGACGGGTCATATCCCGGCTTCGCCTCTGGCGGGCGGCCCACGCCCGGGCAGATTGCGCTCGTCGGCGAGAAAGGTCCCGAGCTCTTCGTTCCGGACAGCGCCGGCACCGTGCTGCCAAACAGCGCGATCGGCGGCGGCGACGTGCACGTCAGTATCACCAACAACGTCTCGAGCGCGAACGTGAGCGGTCAGGTAATGCAGACGCCGCAAGGAAGGCAGATCGCCTTCATCATCGACGAGATCATGGCGGGCCAGATTACCGCCGGCGGCAAGACCACCAAGGCGATCGCGAGCAAGTTCGCGCTGAGATCTGGAGCGGGGGTAAGGTTCTGATGGCAGGAATCAGCTGGCCAGGTGACATCCCGCAGCGACCGATGCCCGGATACACGAACACGCTGCAGACTTCGATGATCGAGTCGCAAGTCGGCGCCGGACCTGCGAAAGTCAGACCACGCTTCATCTACAACTCGCAGTGGTCGATCTACACCAACTGCAAGATGTACCTTACCGCCGCACAACGCGCGTCGTTCCTCAACTTCTGGCAGAATACTCTTCAGAACGGCTTCCTGTCGTTCGACGTCGCCGATCCAGACACGGGCAATAACGTCACCGCGCGCATGCGGGCGATGCCGCAACTCTCGCCGGTGTCGACGACGTACTGGCTGCTCACCTACACGCTGGAGATTCTGCCCTAAGTGCGCACGCTGACCGCTATAGCCCAGAAGGCCGTTCATGCAAGGGAGACATCAGACGTCGTCCTCCTTCTGCTCGAGCTTTCTCACGTGCAGTTCGCGCAGACGCATTATCTCGTCCAGAACAGCACGGACGTCACGATCAGCGGGCAGACGTACAAGGCGACTCGGATGTCGATCACGCTTCCTTACGACGCGGACGATCAGCTCCGACAGCTGCAGGTGTCGATCGACAATGCAGACCAGACGCTCACCGAAGACATTCTGAACGCGCAAATTACTCCTCCGCAGGCTGTGATCTATGTCGCTGTCTCGAACAATATCAACGATCCCGAGATAACTGCCGGCCCAATGACGTTTGACGTCCAGCAAGTCGTCGGGACGGACTCGGACCTCGGGCTCGTGCTGCTCGGACCGCCGGTCTTGAACGAGCCGCTGCTCGGCTGGAGCTACACTCCCGACCTCTTCCCAGGGCTGTTTGCTGCCGACCCGACGGCCGGGGTGTCTAAATGAGCCTCTCCTTCAACCCCGCGACCGGCTCGTTCCAGCCTTACGGCTACTTGCCGCAACCGTTCTACGGACTGGGCAACGGGCCGCCGGTCGGTTTCGCCGGCACGTCGCCGCTGTTCTCGAGCCTCGGGTTCACGAGCGTCGTCGGCGCGCTCGCGGCCGCGACTATCGGCATCGGGGCTGCCTTCGGACTGGCGGCTTTGTCTCGGTCGGGCACGGCCAACACCGTGCAGAGCCAACCATTCGCCGCCGTGCCGCTTGGACCGCCCGTTACGACTCAGCCGCAGCCGCTGCCGCAGGTCGGCGGCCCATCGCACGCGCTCGTCCCGCAGATAACTGGTATCACGAACCGCAGCGCGCCCTACGAGATGGTGCCGCGCGTATACGGCAAATATCGTATGTACCCCAGCAACGGCGCGACGCCATACTCGTTCACGCAGAACGGCGAGCAGATCTGGTCTATCCTGCTGTGCCTCGGGCCCGGGCCGCTGAACATCCAGAACGTCGAGATCGGGCAGAGGCCGCTCGCCCAATACCCGGCCGGCACGGTTCTCAGCGAGATCTCCGCCGGCACCGCCAGCGACGCGCCGATCACGCTCTACACGGAAGACATCCAGGAGGACGACTTCATCCTGCCGCTTGCGAGTGGGCAAGTGCAGCAACGGACCGCGATCGGTGCGGCCGACGAGCTTTCCATCGACATCCAGTTCCCGCTCGGGCTCTACACTGTCACCACGGTCGTCAACACGTACAAGATCCCGCAGCCGCCGGGGAGCCCGTACGGCCCGGGCGGCGCGCTCGCCAGCCTGCAGCCGTCCGTTACGACGGTCACGCCGAACGTCCAGGCGGCCGCGTCCGTGAGCTTCAACGTGAAATACCGGCTCGCGGGATCGAGCGGCGCGTGGACGTCCGTCGGCGCCGTCTCCGTCTCTGACCTGACCTCCGGGTCACTCACCAGGACGGTCAAGTGGACAGTCCCGAATGGCGTCTATGACATCCAGGTCGAGAAGGTCACAGGAGACGGCGACGGGACGACGACCGTCAACTATTGCCAGTGGATAGCGTCTAGGGCGATCAATTTCAAGAGCCCGATGCCGTCTCTGAAGGACCAGAGCGGCAATCCGGTCTATCTCGCGCAGATCGCCATGCAGGTCAAACCCAGCTCCGTAGTAAGCGGCGCGCTCCAGCAGATCGGCTGCGATGTCACGAGCCAACTCCCCGCATGGAACGGCTCAAGCTGGACCGCGGCAGCAGACACGCAAAATCCCGCCTGGATCCTCGCCGATATATTGAAGACGGATTACGCCCGCAAATGCGTGAGCGCGAGCTCGCTCGACCTGGCCGCGTTCCTCGACTGGGCAAACTTCTGCGATGCCAGCGGCTTCACGTTCAACAAGATCTACGATCAATCCGTCACCGTCCTGGACGCCGTCAAGGAAGTCACAGCCGCTGGGCGCGCGACCTGGGCGATCCGGGACGGCGTCTTCACGGTCATCGTCGACAAGCCGCGCGACACTGTCGCGCAATGCTTTACGCCACTCAACTCGTCCGGGTTCCGGTTCACGAAGCAGTTCCCTTATCCCGTGCATGCGCTGAAGGTCAATTTCGTCAATGCCGACACGTCATACCAGCAGGACACGATCGTCGTCTACGATGACGGCTACGACGCGAGCACGGCCACGAAGTTCGAGTCGCTCGATCTGCCCGGTGTAACGAGCCACGCGCAAGCCTGGAAGCTCGGCCGGTATCATCTGGCGTGCAGACGCCTCAGGCCGTACGTCTATCAGTTCACCACGGACGTCGAGAACCTGGCGGTCACCCGCGGCGACCTGATCTCCATGACGACCGACACGATGCTCTGGGGTGCCGGTGCGGGACGGATAACAGACGTCATCCTCGACGCGTCAAACAATGTGTTAGCGGTCACCCTCGATAACGAGATCGCACTCGACGCGAACAAGAGCTATTCGGTCAGGATCCGCTCTTACTTCGGCGACACCGTGAGCGCGGCGCTGACGCTCGGAGGCACCGGACGCACGCTTACTTTCCAGACGCCGCTCGACCCGGCAAGCGCGCCGCATAACGGCGACCTGGTGCTCGTCTTCGAGACGGGCAAAGAGCAGCTGCTCCTCGTCTCGGCCATCGAGCCGCACGAGGACCTCGCTGCCCTTATCACCGCCATCGACTATAGCCCGGACGTATACGCGGCGGACAGCGGGACGATCCCCGACTTCGTGAGCAACATCACACAGCCGGTCTTTCAGCAGAAGACACTGCCCGCGCCGTCCATTAACAACATCCGGACAGACGAGCTCGTCCTCTTCCGCGACCCGGACGGCTCGCTTCAGAGCCGCATCCAGCTCGTCATGGACCCACCGCCGGCGAGTGTCAAATATTTCGAGGCCCGATCGCGGCGCACCGGCTCGAGTCTCTGGGGACCCGTGCACGACACACCCGTCACCACCGGGGCAGTCTACATCACCGGCGTCAGTGACATGCTCACCTACGACGTCCAGGTCCGCAGCCTCGACGCAGATGGCTTCACGTCGGACTGGGTCGAGGCTGACGGCATCCTCGTGATCGGGAAGACCACGCCGCCGCCCGTGCCAGTCGGGATCAACATGCTTTTCGATACGAAAGGCAACCCGACGAGCGTCTACTGGCAATATTCGGAGACCGCGCTCGGGCAGCCCGTGCCGCCAGACCTGGCAGGCTTTCGCGTGAAGTACCTGCAGGGCGCCGGCGTCAACTGGGACGGCGGCCACGTTGCCGCCGACTTGATCACTGCGACGCAATGGGACATGAAGAACATGCCACTCGGCATCGTGACTGTCATGGTCAAGGCGGTCGACACGAGCGGCAACGAGTCGAGCGGCAATCCAGCTTATATCATCCGCAACCTGGGCGACGCGCCGGTCGAGAATGTGATCGACACCATTTCTTCGGGCCCTGCGTACTCCGACGGCACGATCACGAACGGGACGGTCTCGGGCGGCATAATCTCCGCGACCGACAACGGCGGCCTATTCTACACGGCGGACACCGGGGCGCTCATGTACAGCCCGGTCCCGAGCAACGACTTCTATACGATCACTTATCTCGAGATGAGCTTCGAGAAGACGTTCGAGCCGGACGCCGACACGCCGCAGCCGTTCAGCATCTCTCTTGACACGGCGATCACCGGCGAGAGCTACAAGGTCGAATACATGGAGCACGGCACGTCTTGTTTTTACGCCCAGGGGCCGCTCGCGTCGTCGACGCCTTTCTACAATTCCGACACGGGCTCGAGTTTCTACACGGATAACTCTTCCTACGTTCCGTGGCCAGGTTACGTGACCGGCACCATCACACGTTACAGCTTCAAGGTGACGACAGCCGAGAGCAGCCTGGCCAAAGGCGAGATATCGAAGTTCGACATCGTGCTCGACGTGCCGGACAAGACCGAAAACGTGATCGGCTTCTCGGTGCCCGCCGCCGGCGGCAGGCTGCCGCTATCCAACGTATATGTGTCCATAACTACGGTCAACCCGACGATCCTGGGCTCGGGCGGGGTCGGCTCCGCCGCAATTTCCTGCCAGGTCCTCGACAAGAGCGTCTCCGGTCCGCTCGTGCAGTGCTTCGACAAGACGGGCTCGGCGGTAGGCGCCACTATAGATGCGTTCGTCCAGGGCTATTGATTCCCTTTGACTTGACGCCCCGGATGGGGCAAAATATACCCGAGCTCCCAGCTTGCTGCGGGAGCATTATCTTTTGACAGCGTTACCGGCGGTCGGCGTCCTCGACGGCGCCACGACAACGACAGGGCAGTATCAGACCGCGATCGCGCAAGTTCGCCAGGTCATCGCGGAGATGCTTGGGGGTTCTTCCAAGGCGGCGGTGACGCTCTCGGCCAACGCCTTCACGCCCGCGGCAGGGCAAGGCACGTTCGTCGTCAGCCCGTCTGTCGCCAGCAGTCCGGATACGCTCAAGAATATTGCCGCAACGAATGTAGGCGACGGCCGCGTGATAATGCTCACGCCCGCGAGCGCCACCGGCCCGATCACCGTGCACCACGCGAACGGCGGAGCCGGGCAGATCCTGAACATGGACGCCGCGGACTTCGTACTCGCCGACCCGTCGCAGTTCTGTCTTTACATCTACGACTCGACCGCCGGCACGTTCACCGAGATCTTCCGAAGCTACGGCAACCAGAAGACGTCGTTCCGTTCGTTTCTGGGACTCGGGATCTGGAACGCCGCCCTCGCCGCTACCGCCGGAGGGGTGCTCTACACCGATGGGACCACGATCCAGAACACGGGCGGCGGCACGAATGGCAATGTACTCGCGCTCTCGGGCGGCGTGCCGACGTGGTCGACGAACGCCCCGGCGTGGGGATACAACTCGCACACGGCGTCGTTCTCGGCGGCGGTCGGCAACGTCTACAAGGTCGACACTTCCGGGGGAGCCGTAACGTGCACCTTGCCGACGGCGGTCGGCTGCGCGGGTCAATCGATCCGCGTCAAGTTGGGGACTGCCGGCAACGCGCTTACTTTCGCGTTCACGTCGGGGCAGAACTGCGACGGAAGCACGAGTCTCAGCACGAACGTCGTCAACGACTTCTTTGAGTTCACGAGCGACGGCGCAAACTGGATGAGGACAGGGTAATGACAAAGATTCTCGCGGCAGTGCTCGCCACCATTCTCTGCGCCGGGCCTGCGCTGGCGCTCGTCGCCAACCCTGCCCGCATCGGCGGCGACGGCAGCGATAGCGCCGTCACCGTCGGTGCGGTGACCGACACTTCGCCGCGGCAGATAAACTCGACCAATTTCGTCCAGTCCGCGTCGACGACCTGGACGGTGTTCACCGGGACGGTCGTGAACGCCACGGGAACGATCACCATCAGCGGCACGGTGCTCGGCGACGGGAACGGCTATTCGGGCGGGGTGGGTGGGAAATGGGGCACCAGCGCGTTCCAGTGCAGCCAGTGCGGCGGCGGCCCGTCGGGCGGCGGCGTTACCGTCGGCGACTCCGCGATCAGTACGTCCACGTTCGGAGGAGCCGGAGGCGGTAACGGGGGCGCCGGCGGCAACGGCGGAAGCCCCAACGCGACCGTATTTCCGCGGGGAGGGGGACCCGTCAACCTGGCGCTTGGCGCAGGGAGCGGCGGCAGCGCGGGTATGGGCGACTCTAGCAACAACGGCGGGAGCGGAGGGTACGGCGGGGCCTTCGTGCGATTTATCGCGAAAGGCGCCATCTCGATCGGCGGGACATTGGGATCCCGGGGCGGCGGCGGCCTTCCAGCTGCAGGTGGACAAGCGGGCGGCGGCGGTGGGGGCGCGGGCGGAACATTCGGATTGTACAGCGCTGTGTCCATCACCAATAGCGGGAGCGTGCTCCTTAACGGCGGCAACGGCGGCAGCGCGGCCAGCACCTCGGGCGGAGCTGGCGGAGGCGGAGGCGGAGGCATCTGCCTCGTCCAGTCTCCCTCGAACACGTTGGGCACGATCACGACGTCAGGCGGGGCGGCAGGATTTATCGGCTCCGCGACATTGGCCGCGCAGTCTGGCTTCGCGGGCGTCACGATTAACCTGTCCACGACCCCCAATGTTCCGTTTATCGCCCTGAAAAGGTCCTCTGATCTCCATGCGCAGTACGGCGGCTTCATGGTCGCACATTGCCAAATGCTCCGGGCATTGGGCATGATGACCGAGACCGAGCCGTATTGCATGGACGAGCGCCTGAATGCCGCGCAGATGATCGCCCTCAAGCGCAACGATGAGCAATCCCGCTTCGCGACGGCTTTCCGCGAATACCGGACCGGCATCGAATGCGGAACGGGACGCAAGCTCTCGCCGGTCGAGCAATACGACCGATGGCTCACGATGACGGCGGAAGACCGCCAGGTCGTCCGTGACGAGCGCACGTTCGATCAGATGTGCCTGGGCGTCTCCGCCGGGCAAGAATCGACCGCCGGCTATTGCATTGGAGACTGGGAGGAGCTGCCGCCATGCGTTTAATTCTTTCTTCACTCGCAGCCATCATGCTCGCCGCGCCGGCCCGCGCCGAGCGGTATCTGGTCTATTATTCGACCGCACCCGGCACTGCGCCGGCGACGCTCCTGGTCTCGGACACCGCACCGACCGGACTCCCCGCCGGCGCGGCCACTTTCGTCTGGACGATCGACCCGTCCGACACCTACAAGGTCATCGACAACTATCCGTTGAACGCGAGCGGGCAGCCGGCATACGTCGCGCCGCCCTCAAACTAAGGAGGCACCATGTTTCTATCCGCCACAGGCATGCTCAAGTCCTTTTTTCGGTCCTTCCTGAAAGACCATCCGAAGCTCCCGCAGATAATCGCGAAGATCGAGGCGATCGAGACGCGCCTGGCACCGCTGGCGGCCAAGCTGCCCGCCGGCTGGGTCAATAAGCTGCTGGTCGCGGCGAACGACTTGCTCGGCAGCCCATTCGATGCCGCGGAGATCGCCACCGTTGAGGCCGCAGCGGCCGAGGCGGCTGAGATCGCCAAGGACGTCGCCGAGGTCGCCCAGGAGCTCGGGGCCCTCGGGTAATGCTAATAATCCTCTCTGCTGAAGACAGCGACACCTTCGCGCTCCTGGTCAAGCTCTTCTTCAGGAAGGAGGACGGCTTCGAGGTCGACACAGCCGATTCCGTGGCGGATGTGTTCACGAAGCTACGAGACAAGCGCTATGACGTGATCATCCTCGACCTGGGGCTGAAGGACAGCCAGGGACTCGAAACGCTTCACCGGATCGTCGAAAGGACCAGTACCCCCGTCATCGTTCTCACCGGATCGCACAATGAGGAGTTAAAGCAAGAGTGTATGAATAGCGGAGCAGCAGGGTTTATCACGAAGAAACCGTTCCACGACCAGGAGCTCGTCGAACTCGTCCTGCGGTGCGGCCTGAGCAACCGCCCGCGACACGTCGAAGAGCACAAGAGAAGGATCCAGGCGCGCCTGCAGGCGGAGGCCACGCCAAGGCATATCAGACTCGCGGGCTACAGCAGCGCCGCCGCCATCCTGCTTTGCCTGATAATCGACGGTGCATCGCAGATGTATTATCAGCACTCGTACAAGATCCCCGAGTGGGTCCTGTCGCTGGCGGTGCCCGGCGCGTTGCTCGGAACTGGGCACTACGTCGACAAGAAGATCCTCGGCTCGAAGCCAGACCTGCGCTGATCGGGGGCTCTCATGACGGATCCGTTGATCGCCATCATCAAAGGATACGAGTCCTTCGGCGGCGGGGTCATCGGAGGCAAGTCTTATCCGTATCACGGCGCCGCCGACGCGCCCGGCGTCCTTACCGTCGGATTCGGGCACGTACTGAGCCGGGACGAGGTGCGGACCGGCCGCTTCAAGGACGGGCTAACTGTCGAGGAGGCGGAGCAGCTGCTCCTGGAGGACCTCAAGCCGCGCATACGGCTCGCGCAGACTCTTATCCGGAAGGCGGACCGGCACGAGCTCGGCGCGTTTGTCGATCTGCTATACAACTGCGGGACGGCGCCGCTTGTCGGCAGTCCCGGCATACAGCACAACAAGGGCAATAAGCGCAGCGCCGCCATGGCGATGCCGCTCTACGACTGCGGATGCCGTCACCGGCATTTGCTCGGATTGTGGCGCCGGCGCCTCACCGACGTCCTCTATTATCTGACCGGCGAGCTTATCGTCGCCAGGGATTCGGCGAGCGAGGATCGGTTAACGAAGAGGCTGGCGTCGATGGGTTACAGCTGGGTGAAGCCGGTCGATATGCACTAATACCCTATGCCCGGATAGATTTCATACGCGCCTTCGCTCACGCCAGGTTCGAGCTTCTTCACAGGCAGCTCGCCTACGGGCTCCACGGTGCAGACGCGACAGATGCCGGTCCGGATGTCGAGCGTGCGGCACAAGCAGCCGGCGCACTTGCGGAGCGGGGCGCCGCGAGTGAGGAACGGGACAGGCGCGGGAACCGTTGCGTCCATGACCGGCTCGGACTCCTCGCGCTCGTCCGCGGCAGGACCAGGGGCCTGCGCGTTGTACCGCGACCGGCTGCTCACCCGACGACACGTCGCGCAGATCCCAGATGAGCTGCGCTTGTTCGGACGCCTTATTCCGCACGTTGCACATTTGGCGCGTTCGCCGCGGCTGGCAGCCGGCTGATTCGAGGAGGCGGGTTTCGCGGCGGCGGTCTCCGCGCCTCGAGGTATCGGGGCGGATGGACCGACCTCTTCAGACAGCCGAGCGACGGCCTCGCCCAGGGCGCTAAGCAGCAGCAGCATCAATCGCTCGCGAATGTCGCCGAGCTGCGCGTCTATACCCGGCTCCATGCGTCCCGCCCTCTCTCTCTCTCTCTTTCTCTCTCTCATGGCTCCTCCCCGGCTGTCATACCATTTCCTTCGGCGGCAACGGAATAGCCTCCCGCGCGGGCCTCCAAAGATGAAGGCAATACTCATGTCTATTCACGTGATCATCTTTCGCGACGTGGAGCTGCATGACGACCTCATCCTCGCGCCAAAAAAGATCCTTGACGAAACACATTTCTCTCCAATTAGGCGTTCGCGAACCACCGACGGACACGCTGGCATGATCCCAATCGCTCTCGTTCCCTTGCGCGTCGGCGCTGCAGGCAAGAATCCGCAACGAGGCCGAGCCGACCGGCGAAGGAACAAGGAAGGCCCCGCACCGTTCGCCACTTTCTGTCCCCCATTCGCCGCCGCGGATGCGATATTTCTCGAGCTCCGTCATGCGTTCAAACATCAGCAGCCTCCTCCCGCACCCACCTCCGGATCGCGCCAATCCGCTCGCAACGCCGAAGGTAATGTTCCCGCTCGCGCAGTAGCCGCTCGGTCTCCATTTCAAGCCCTTTGAGCCTCACGTCGACGCGCACGGCGCTGCGGTTGAGCTCGACCCGCCTCCACCTGCGCTCCATCTCAATGTTCACTTGCTTTCTCCTCCGTCTCCGTCTTCGCCTTCTTCTCGGCGATCGCCTGGTCATGAGCCTCGCCCATGTGCTCCCACCCGGCCACGCCGACGCCGAACCCGATGAACGGCCCGAAAGCCTGTCCGAGCGCCGTGCCGCCCAGGGCGAAGATTGGGAGCAGCGTCCAGTGAAGTATTTTGAAAAGCATGTAGATCCTCCTTATTCGGCGGCCTTCGCCGCGGTCTTTCCCTTCCTCCACTTAGCCGCCTCGGGACAGCTCGAGAAGTGGCTGACATGACGGGTCAGGTCAAGCTCCAGGTCGCCGACCTCAACGGTCTCAGCGTCAACGGGCATATTCTTTCCTGCATCAGTCTTAAACCAGATGATCTGCGCGCCGCACGAGCGGCACAGCGATTGATTGTTCACGATCCCTCCTTTATTCCGGCACCGTCTCAAATATCCGGAATCCGTCCGTGCTCGCGCCAAACCCGGACGCCGGGGCGGACGACCGCGGCGCGTTTTGCTGCTTGAAATTGTCGATGTAACGGCGCAGCGACTCGCGGACCAGATCGCTCCGGGTCCGGTGCTCGCATTGGGCCACGAGGTCGATCCGCTCGAGCAAGCCTGGTGGCAAAGAAATAAGCACTTTCTTATGCATTTCTACCCCCTTCGATGACTTCAGTCATCATCTGCGGTGGCATAATCCGCCCCCGCGTTTCCTTTACCCCTGCGCTTCTTCGGCGCCGGCTTCTCGCGGTGCGGCTCCGGGACCGGCAACGCCGGGTCCCAGTCGCCGAGAAAGGCCCGCGAGGGGTCATACCTCAAATAGGCGGTCCCGGGTGCGCCGTCGCGATTCTTCCGAAAGATCAGCTCGACGATGCCCTTCCTGGGCGTGTCCTCGTAATAGTATTCATCGCGGTAGATGGCGATCGCCATGTCGGCGTTGTTCTCGAGATCGCCGCTCTCCCGCAGGTCCGAAAGCAGCGGCCGCTTGTCCTGCCTGTCTTCGCACGCCCTGGACGCCTGGGCGAGCGCGATGACCGGTATCTTGAGACGCTTGGCCAGGTCCTTCAGGTCCTTGGCGATCTCCGCGACCTCGACCTGCCGGTTCTCGCGCCGTTCACCCTTCATGATCTGCAAGTAATCAATGATTGCGACGCAAGGCTTCCGGTCCCGCGCCGTCATACGCCGGATAGCCGCCTCAACGTCCGGCACCGTGTAGACGCCCTCCGCGATAATTTCCAGCTTGCTGCGGGACAGCCTGTCGGCAAAGAGGTGAATCTCGTCGAAGTCGTCCTTGTCGAGCTGCCCCAGTTTGAGCCGCTCCTTCTGGACCGGCGTGTAGGCGCAGGCCAGGCGGTCCACGATCTCGGTCTCGGACATCTCCAGCGAGAAGAACGCGACGTAATCCGTGCTCGGACCACGAAGCGCGATATTGGCCGCGATCGACGTCGCGACGTCAGTCTTGCACATTCCAGGTCGACCGAAGATGATCACGAGCTGACCGGGCTGAAAGCCATGGGTAATCTTGTCGACGTCGATGAACCCGCTGGCGACGCCCAAGAGCTCGCCCTGTTTCTCGAACCGTCGGTCGATCAGATCGAGCCATCGGCCGACCTGGTCCTCCGTGCCGCCGGCGCCCCCACCGAGCGCCTTGGCGGAGAACTCGCAAAGCGTCGCTGCCCGCTTATTGAGGAAGTCCTGCAGCTCGTCGTCCCCGCAGTTAAGGGCCTGCGTCTTCTGCTTCACCGCGTCGCGCATCAGCTCGCGCCGGACCCAGTCACGCCGCACCGCCTTCGCATGAAACTCCAGGTTGGCGGTCGTCGGCACCGCGTCCGCGAGTCCGACGAGATACAGGCGGCCACCGACGGTCTCCAGGCAATCGTGGATCTCTAACGCTCGAGCTAGCGAGATGAAGTCGATCGGCTCGCCAATCTCCGTGAGCGCCTCCATGGCCTCATAGATCCGGCGGTGCCCGGCGGCGAAGAACATCTCTGCTTTAAGGATGGACGAGACGCGCTCGATCGAGCCGAGGACGAGGAGAGCCCCGAGCACCGCGCGCTCCGTCTCCGCGGAGTGTGGCGCGCGAATGACACGGTCCTCGCGTCCCTGCTCTTGGCCCCTGGCTTCCACTTGTGCCTGTCCCTTCACTGAATTATGCCCTCGCAGTACGTCCGCGCGTGGCGGATTGCGCCCTCGATGTCCTTTACGATCAACAGGCCCGCCCTGCGCAGGCTCTTGATCTGCCACTCGCCACGTTCGTTCCGACCGATGGATGCGCCCGGCTGCAGCGTGCGCAGCTTTTCGATCAACAGGTGATCCGCCTTGACGGTCGCCCAGGCCGCCCGGAGCTCGTTCTCCTCGTGCGGCTCGATGGCCGACGCGGCGAAGTCGACGGCGTCCTGGATGATCCGGAGGGCATCGGCGGAAGTCATGATGCGATCGCCTCCTTGCGCGTTCTCGCCGCTGCGACGTATTCGGTCTGGCAAGGCTTGCAATAGACCGACAACCCGAGGGTTGCGGTCCGGTTCGCGAAGAAGAAGTCGCGGTCGGCCGGCAGCCATTCGCGGCATTTCGGACAGCGCTTCTCGAGGACGCCGCCGACGACTCGCTGCGCCGAGAACGCCGGATTCATGCCCCTGCCCTCAACAGATCTGCCGAATTGACCACCTCGACGTGGTCGATCGGCGAGAACAACTTCTTGCCTCCGACCGCGAGCAGCCGCGGGCTCTCGGCCGGTCCCTGATATCCGATGAATGGCCAGAGCGTCTCCTCGACCTCCTCGCGCGTGACCCGCGGGCTGTGGAAACGGACGAAGAGCCATGAGCGTCGCTCACTCCCGTGCGCGGTCGGCACGGAAAGGCGTCGCGTGTTTATTTTGAACTTCGCCGACGGGAACTTCAGTCGCAGATAGCGCTTCGCGAGCCTGGCCGCATCGGACAGCATCACGATGCGCGAGTACCCCTTGTTCGGCGCCTCGACGAGCAGCGACACGCCCAGGACCTCGACCACTTCTCTCATGGCTCCGCCCTCCCGCCATCAATGGGCGCCGCTGCCGGCAGAAGCGTCGCAGGATCCGCGCCCAGGGCCTCGGCCACCTGGAAGAGCCGATCGACGCTGACGGACGTATGTCCGTTCTCCCATTCCTGGATCGTCTGGCGGACGACGCCGATCTTGGCCGCCAGTTGTAGCTGCGTGAGTCCGGCATACAGCCGCGCCCTCGCGATCCTGTGCCCCACTTCGCGCGAGACGGTCATGCCGCCCCGTTTTTCGCCCCTTGATCGCGTCATCGCTGAAATTCCTCCTTGAATCGGTCGTATGCCCGGTTACAGGTCCTGCACATATGCGGCAGGTGCATGCCTCCATATTGGGCGCACGCCCAGAGCGGAATGCGCTCCTGGGGACGCTCGGATCGCCGGATGCACTTCTCCCCGTCATCAACGTGGAAGAACGCGGTCTCGCCGAACTCGAGCCGTTCTTCTTTATGGTCGAAGGGGCGCTGGCACACGGCGCAGAGCCTGGGAGCGAGTTCCACTTTTAATCTCCTTCTGGCTCTGCCGGCAGCTGCGGCGGGAATATTGACAATGTGGATGGGGATCTAGACATTCTGAGATTTCGGATTGAGCTCGCATTCATTGGGCTGGCGTACGTCTCGGAGCTCCGGCAGGACCTCCAGGATCGACAGCGGCAGATCGTCCTGGAGGTCCTGGACGCGGCTATGCCAGCTTGCCAGTCTTCACCGGACCAGCCGCCTCCGCCGTCGCGCCGTCGTCCTTGACCTTGCCCTTTCCGGACTTGAAGTCGAGTTTTGTCTGTCCCGGCACGTCGCCGGTCTTCTTCGCGTCATCCGCCTCGGCCTTCTCCAGCTTCTCGCGCAGTTTCGCGTCAAGCGGGACCTCGTCCTGCGCGATGCCTACCAGGTTTTCGATGTCCTTGTCGCGCGGCACGATATTGGAGATCGCGCGGCGCAGGACGTCGATGTCCCAGTCGACGAAGCTGCAGCAATCTAGGTACGCCGAGCGCAGCTTCTGGATGGACTTTGCGTGTTCCTTGATTGCATCCTCATCAGTAATGAGTGGCGTCGGCAGCTCGGCCAGACACTTCCTAATCGCCTTGCGCGCTGCCTGGCGCTTCAGAATGTCGTTGTATGCATTAATCCCCAATGTCGCCTCCTTTGACAGCCTCCGCGACCGTCTTCGTCTGCATCCGATGGATCTCAATGGTCACGCCCGGCCGCTCGCCCGGCAGGCAATAGCGCTTTTCCGCCTCGCGTGACGCGATCTGTGAATCGTCGAGCCAGGTAATGCCTGTCAGCGCATCCTCCGTTGATCTGAGTATCTTCGTGAGGTCGGGCTTCGTGACGTGCCATATGGGCGCCGACTCCTTCAGCAGGTGTGCGTTCTTTCCGGTCCGGAAGTGGGACTTCGGACGCGGGAAGCGGAATTTGCAGCTCATGGCGAGCGGGCCGTCTACCGGAGCGCCTGAATACTGCGCGACGGCGGCCGCCTGGACGTCGCCTCGCCAGTATTTCGTCTTCGGGTTATCCGGGCGCACGAACATCCGCCCCGTCGACCTGTTCACGCCGCCGATCTTGCTCCCGCCAGGCTGCGGGATTCCGACGACCTCGATGCGGATCATGCCGCCTCTCCCGCGAGAGCAAGACCCACGGCGCGGACGCCTTCGAGCATCGTTGCGGTGTCCGCCTTAAGAGACTCGATCAGCCCGGCCAGCTCCGGCGACACGTCGCCGCCGTCCAGCCGCGTGAGCAGCTCGTCGAGCGCTCCGCTGAACGGGCCGACGGCTCGCCGGAGACCGTTGTATGCGTCGCGCGCGTCGTCCAGGATCATGTAGGCGCTGCGTCCGTCGGCTTGCGTCAGCAATCCGTGATATCGATTGATCGAGTCGAGAGCTGCCGAGACCGTCTCAGCCGTGGGTGTCGTCTGCATCGTTCCTCCTTACCTTCTTGCTGCCAAAAAGCCCGCGCCCAGTCCGACCGTCGGCGGGACGCTGAACGTCAAGAGCTGCCATACTGTCCAGCAGTTCGGTCGCCGCTCCTTCCAGGGACGGTCGTCGCGCACGCCGGGCAAGCGGTGATCCGCTTCCTTCGTAATTACCGAGCCGTCCGGCTTCAGGACCGTATAGAACCAGGCCGTCTCTTTCCCGGGGACCAGCTTGGCCGTCTTCCAAGACCGCGCCCTGCGATGCGTGCGCACCAGCCCCAAGATCGTCATCTTGTTTCTGAAGACGCCGTTGCTGATGGTCGTTTTTGAGCCGGCGACCTCGTCCTGGTCGTCGGGCGCGTTCGACCCGCGGAGGTCCTGGACCTGCGATAGCGGTCTCCCGTAAAAACAGCCCGCGCATCCGGCTCCGCCCCCGCTCGCGACCGCCGGCGATGCGAGCGACAGGCAAAGGCTAAATACAATTAGCGCGCGGGTCCCAATCCGGATCCGGCTCGGGCTCCTGTGAGGGTCGACGGCTTTGACCCAGTTTCCATACCTCATGAGTTATCGCTCCTTCTTTTTTCGCGATGATTGCGCAACACAGCGCGCAATCGGCCATTAGCGCGAGCACTTCGCGCAGGTCGGGGTCGTGCCCGGCCTCGAGCAGCCGCCGAAAGGATAGCTGCACAAGGTTGATGAGCCGCGGGACCGTCTCGGCGCACAGGTCCACGCTTGTGCCCTGACTGACGGTCTCAGCCTCGACGAGCCGTCGCTCCATCTCGGCGGCGAATGCGGCCACGAACGGGCGCAGCTGCGGGCCCGGGCCGCCGATGTCTGCTTCGATCTGCGATCTCATGACGCCTCCATTCTTGGCATGACCGATATATCCACGTGCAGGTTAGGGCTCAAATGGATCGTGTAAGCGACGCGGCCGTGGGGCTTCTGTGCTGGCGCCGGCCAGGACGGGTCTTTAAGCGCCTCATCTGCGTCGTGCAAATATGCGTTCGGAAATTCAAACTTGTAGGCGCACGCCACGGCCCGGACGAAGTCGTGCCCGTCTATCGCGCCATCCGTCCAGGGCGCTGCGATCAAATCCAAGTCGCGCACGCCCGACCCATGCAGCCCGATGGCATACCCGTACCCGAATGCGACTATCCTTGCGACCGCGAGCGCCCGCTCGTATATGTCATTCATGACGCCTCCTTCGGCGTGACGCCGCCTATCTCGTGCCCTTCAGCGGCCATTGCCAGGATCGGCTCCCAGTCGTCGACCACCACGACAATGCGTTCCTCGAGCCGGACCGGCAAGAGCTCCTGGACGTCGGGTGGCTGTTCCGCGTACCACGCTCCGAACGCATCCTCGTCAATGCTCCAGCAAGGAGCTTTCTGCGCGGACTCGCGAGAGGGCCCTTCCCCGAGACGGCCAAGCACCGAGTTGTAACGCTCCCAGGTGAATCCATCGGCGTTGTATAGGACGGGTCCTGCGTCGTCGTTCCGCATCAACGTGCCGGCATCGCGCAGCATGACATCGACCTTGTCCTGGGACATTCCCAGCTCGGCTCCGCGCGCGTACAAAAGCGAGAGCTCATCCGTGCCGGGGAAGAGCGGCGTCGCGTCTGGGTCGCATCCGCTCTCTGGCATCGGGCGGTTTTTCCGCTCCTCTCGCGCCTTGGCCGCGAGCTCGGCAAGCGTCTTTCCCGGTCCGCTCATGAGTCGACCTCCTCGAACTCACCTGCGGCGGACAGCCGATAGAGCACGTCCGGCCTTATGCCGTTCTCGCCGACCTTGCTGGCGCGGATCGCAATGATCTCGCCATCCGCCCCGAGATGCACGAGGCAGATCGCCCCACCCGCGCCGGCGCGTGCCGCATTGGCGAAGCCAAGGCCACAGGACACGGAGCCTGCTCCGGCGGTGCTTGCGTGGCTGTACCTACCGGCGGTGCTTGCATGGCTGGACTTACCGGCGGTGCTTGCGTGGCTGTACCTACCGGCGGTGCTTGCATGGCTGCACTCTCCGGCGGTGCTTGCGTGGCTGTTATCAGCCGTCGTGTGCGCCTCATCGGAAGCGTTCGCCGCCTTGGTCGCCTCGTCGGCGATCCTCTTCCACTCCTGCGCAATCTGCCGCAGTGCGCCATTGATGCCGCCAGCGTAAGCGATTTTCCCACGCGGGAATTTCACCTTGCCGCCCAGGTCGATGCACTCCTCCCGGCGAACACCGATAACCCACCACAGCGCGTCAGGGGCCGAGCTCAATAGCGACCAGTCGCCGACGCCGTCTAGGCAGCCATGCAGGCCATTGCCACATTCATTTGTCGGCGCCCAGTCCGGGCACTCGACGGTCGCGCCGATCTCGCGTGGCCAAATGAATCCATTGTGCGAGCGGCCGTCCGCCGCGCTTGTGCGGATGACGTATGCGTCAGGCTCAAATGCGGTCGTGGTGCCCTTCGCTGGCTTGGTAGCGGTTTTCTTCTTAGGCATCTCGCCCTCCATTCTTAATGCGCTCCTCGAGCGCCGCAATCTGATCGGCCGTCGCCGTGGACTTCCAACTCTCGCCCAGCTCCGCGGACGCCAGTTTCTTGACCTGGGCGACTGACCAGCCGGGGCCGGTCTTCGACGTCACGCGGAACAAGAAGCTATTGACGGCCTTCTCGCCTGCTGGCGCGCCAACGGCGGCATGTGTCTCTCTCGCATCCTGCGCGTTCACGGAAGACTGTGCGTTATTCACACCCGCGCGGGCCTCGTTCACGGGCTGCGTCTTCTTGTTCACCGGAGGCTTTGCATCGTTCACCGGAGGCCGCCGCGTTGGCTCTTGCGCGCCATTCTGTTCTCCGGCATTCAAGAAGTCGAGCAGGATCTGCGCGAACTCTTGGCCGGGAAGCTCGAATACGGCCCGGTCGAGGCGCCGGCATCGCGTCTTGTCGATCCGCAGCGTGTGCTCATGGTCGAGATCACCCGTTACGGTGAACTCGAAGTCGAAGTCCCGACGGATCGCCGGCTTCGTACCGAGCTTCTCAACCACGAGCTTTCCCTGCTCGTCGCGGCCCATAGACCATTCGGTCGCGGCCCTCGCGGTCGCGATGATATGCGCGCGGCTCGAAAGGATCGCGTCAAATAGCTGCTTCCACTTCTTGCCGGCACGATTCCAGAGCGAGACCGTGTTCCTCGTGTTTGTCCGGATGGCTTCCGCATCGACCCACGCGGTCAACCACTCCCACGGATGCGAGAGACTGTCGATGCCGATTACGTCGCAGCCGTCTGCCTCCAGGGCCTTAATCGCCTTGATGTAGTTGTCGACCGACGGCTCGACCATGTCAACGTGCCGGAAGCGGAACTCGTCGGCATACAGCGCGGCGCTCCGATGCTCCGAATCAATCACACCCAGCCGCGCGCCCATGTGCTGCCCCACGTTCAGCATCGTGTAGGTCTTGCCGCTGCCCGCGCGACCCACTAGCAGGACCCGCGCCCTCTCTTGTTTCTTTACAGCATCAGTGATAATAACGTCCATTACGGCTTATCTCCCGTGCTTGCAGCTAGGCGGTCGCGATCCCAGCGCAGCGTCGAGATCTCCGTCTTGTAAATCTCGATCTGCGCGAGCGCGGCCGCGTGCATTGCCTCAGCTTGATGGTAGCGGCGTACAGCCTCCCTCACGCGTTCGACTAGCGACGCGGCGCAGTGCGCGATATTGTCGAGCGCCTCGTGAGCGTCCGCGACCTCCGTCTCGAGCGCCGCCCATCGCTTATATGTGAAGCTCTGGCGCTGCTCGGCGCGCTGGTCCGGCGTCGGCGTCTGGCGCGAGCGCCATGTCGGGCACGCGTCGCAGACGATGCCGCCGATGTGACTACAGGTCATGATACGTGCCTCCATGTCTTGCCATTGCGCACCGACAGCACGGTCGTCCTGGCGACGCCGAGGGCGGCCGCGATCCTCGCATCCGGTACATGCTCGCCAATCAGCCGGATTAGTCTGACCTCGTTCTCCGTCAGTTTCGACTCCGGCCGGGCTTCCCCCTTGCGAATAATGCCCGTCGCGACTGCGTGCTCCATGTTCTGCTTTTGCGTGCCCGCGAAGATATGTTTCGGATTGCAGCATGGTGGATTGTTGCAGGAGTGGCAGCCGTTCTCGGTCTTGCCGAGGGCGACGCCATTGGCGATCGCATATGCGACCCGATGCGCCTTGCGCGTCTCGCCTTTCCGGAGCGCGAAGTTGCCGTAGCCGCGATCATCGCGCGCGGCCATCCACGGCCAGCACGCATCAGGGCCAGCGCTCCGGTCGACTTTCGACCAGAATCGTTCTATTACCGCCGGATGCAAGTCTGCCATAAGCTGTCCGCCACCGTATCCGGTGACGCCCCCGTCATGTCTGTCTAGGGTCCGTAGGAGATGGGCCGCGCTCCCAGCGGTAGGCCCATCTCCTACGGACCTTCGACTCCAGCCCTGTACTTCGCGGCTTGTGTGACGGTCCGGGGCTGCTTAACCTATGTTCCGTCGCATCGCCAGCCAAGCACAGGCCCAGGTCTCCAAGGCAGAGCCCCCGCATTGCTGCGGTTGGCTCGGGATCAAAATTGGTGATCTTTATCCAATCACCGCCGGCGGTGTCACCGGGGGACGGCTCTGCCTTTGGGTGGAATAGTACCGAGCGCCGGCGCTATTGTCTAGCCCCTCGACGATACGAAAGTGTTAATATCTTCTGGACATCCCAGAGTAGCGCAGGCAGACAGCCTGCATATCACTACTTTAATCTCGCTAGCGGCACATCCTATATATGAGCGGTCCTTGTCTGCCGCATTAGATGCGGTTAAACCTCGCCGTCGCCAAAGTAAAAGCGAACCATCAAATCCTGCGCCGAGAAGCCCCCGGCGGCTGCGAGCTTCTCCAGCGTCGGAAGCGTCGGCCGCGTGCCGCACACTGCGATGCCCCTTATTGTGTTCAGGCTTATCCCAGTTCCCTTTGATACATCCGCAAGACTTCCCCAGCCCATTGCAAGCATCAGGTCGCGCATCGCCGGATGAATAGGCTTATTCGTGTATCTCGCCATTCATTTTCCTCCTGTCCGCGGATGTTCCACATGAGGCACTGCCGAGGCGGCCCGGCGCCCCGCAATGACTTCAAGCAGCTCGATAATGTGCTGGTTCTGCGCATAGTTCAGGACCGCCAGGCGCATCATCGAATCGAGGGTCGCTTGGACGTCCTGGATCGCTCCTTGGGCCTCCGCTTGACCCCGATAGAAGTCGACCAGGCTGCTCGCGACGATCGAGTCGCTGAGGTCGGCATCGGCCGTGGACGCGCGGTACAGAGACGCAAGCCTCCGAACCGTCTCTGGATGCGACGGCTTTTGACCGAGCTCCTCCTTATACGAGTCCGTCTGCGCCTGCATCTCGGCGGTCATAAATTGGAGCGCAAACGGCTCCGGGCGCCGTGCGTTCGTTTGCGTCGGTTGCGGCGATGGCTCGGGCAGCTGGCCCGCGCAGGGCCACGCGCACGAGACTGCGAAACCGGCGGCAAGCGAGAATTGGGCGGCACAGGACTTGAACCTGTGACCCCTTCCGTGTCGAGGAAGTGCTCTACCAACTGAGCTAGCCGCCCACATCGTCCGCGTTACCCCCGAAGTTCCTTAAATGCAGGAGTTTTGCGCTACAACTGCGCCAACCGTCCGAGCAGGTCACCATTGTATCGTGACCCGAAGCGGGAGGCAAATCAAGGCGGCACCCAGATTTGAACTGGGGAATGGAGGTTTTGCAGACCTCTGCCTTACCACTTGGC